>ERZ1673749.133-NODE-133-length-111956-cov-9.277844_pt1 | contig 111956 bp, 105 predicted proteins | sample MGYA00580204_ERZ1673749 | MGnify/ENA primary metagenome ERZ1673749 (study PRJEB41218, sample SAMN15661745) | gut metagenome | host: Homo sapiens | place: Canada: London | collected 2015-08-20/2019-03-30 | study: EMG produced TPA metagenomics assembly of...
ATTTTTTCGTATTTTGATCGGCAAATTACGAAACGAGGTCAAAACTACGAAACGAGCGCGCTACAGACGTGTCACAGGTCATAAAAAGGCGCGCCCCTTGCGTGTCACCGTGACGCAGCATCCCGGCCGTGTCACATAGCTACAACCCCTGCAGCGTGCCCTCAATGAGGACGGTCTATGTCGTAGACATGTGCCCGTAATGTGTGTCTGTGTCTCTCCCTTAAAAGGTTTGGGTCGAAATGCCGCAAAATTACGAAACATCCCCGAAATGTGACGTGTCTGTGCAGTTCACAGCGTTATCGCGTGTTTCGTAATTTGGTTTTCCGATTTTCGTAGTTCTACGAAACCGCAGGTAGAGCGTTTCGTAATTTTTTCGTATTTTGATCGGCAAATTACGAAACGAGGTCAAAACTACGAAACGAGCACACTATAGACGTGTCACAGGTCACAAAAAGGCGCGCCCCTTGCGTGTCACCATGCCGCCACACAACAGCTGCCCCACCACAACACCCCAGCCGTGCCACGTGGCGTGTAGAAACGTGCTCGGTTCGATTCGTAAAGATTAGGTCGCAGGCTATTGTGCGCGACGCATAAGTTCCGTACGATGGCCCCCAGACCGTATGTGGCGTTTTAATTCGTTTTTGGTTTAGCCAGCCGCATACGGGGGATAACCCCGAGGATAATTCATAAAGAGACAGCCTCTCGACCGTGATAGGCGCGGTTCCTCCGACGAGATAGACCGGTCGGCAACGGCATTGCCAACCACAAAAGCGGTCAGGTAGGGAGTAAGCGCTCCCGTAAAGCGATGGGACGGCAGACCACCGTTCTAGCGAGTTGAGCACGGCACTCCAAGCCGCCTGAATAGCAAGCCGGTAAAGCACCCCGCTCCGGGACAGATCAATCTGCCCAGGAGCGTTTTTCTATGTCCGAAAAGGACACGACTACCGCCGTCGCGCCACGCTTTTACACGCTGCAGGAACTCGCCGATCTCGGCGTCGGCTCCGAGTCCACGTTGCGAAAAGCTATTAAAGAGGGCCGTCTTTCATTCCACCGTTTCGGCACCGCCTATCGGATTCGCCAAGACGATCTCGACGCCTACCTCGCGGCCGCACGCCGCCCTGCCCCGCAGCTATTCGACGGCTTCGTCGATGCCGTCGTGAATGCAGCGCCCCAACTGACAGATGAGCAGCGCCAGCAGCTCGTCACGGTGCTGGGCGGTGTGAAGCACTAATGCGGACAAACCCGCCTACGACGAGATCCCGCCGCTTAGCTCAGCTAGTCAGGCTGGGTCTTGAACTGAGTGCGAGGGCTGATGGGTGATGGCCGTGCTACTACACACGCGCGCTCCACCGTCGTGCCCCGAGTCCAAATAAACAGTTCATTCAACCAAGGAGAACAAACCATGTCTTTCAGAGACGATTACGCAGCAGCGCTGCGCGATGAGCAGCAAGCAAAAGATACCGTGAACGAGGCGCGCCGTGCACACAAAGCGACAAAGGAGCGCCTTGCGCAGTTGCGCAAGTATGCCGAAGAGTTCGAGGTGAATCTCGACGGTGACAAGTCCGCCAGCACCGAAGGGGACGGTGACAAGTCCGCCAGCACCGAAGGGGACAGCGATACACCTGAGAACGGTGACGGCGACACGCCTGAGAGCACCGAGGGCAGTAAGCCGAAGCGGCATCTAGAAGTTGTACCCGACTAACCCTTTAGCCGTACACGCAATCACCTCATGTGTGTACGGCCACGCGGCGTGACGACGTACAGCCGTCACGTTTGATGTCGCCACACACCCCGCTCGCAAGGGCGGGGTTTTCGCGTGTGTGCGGGTGGCTGCGGCACCGCTACACGTGACACTGTCACGATGCTTGCGCCGGTATCGGCGACGGGGCATATACACGTCTGCCCCGTCGCCTGGATCATCCGCCACATGGCTGGCGGTATGTCGCGCTGCTGTTATGCGCGGTTCTGGCCGGCATAGTCTTGTGTGGACTTGAAATATGCCGAAGACGGGGCCGTGGGTGCAGCAAAGACAGCAGCGTGGACAGAGCAGATTTCAGCAGCTGTGCTGCTGAAGATGCAACCGCGACGGCAGATGGTATGCGGCGCATGCCGCATAATGGACGCGTCGTGAGATACGCCAATATCCATCTCGGCAGGCTTGCCGTGATGGAGCGTTTCGTGATGACCCAAACACGACACATCGATGCTGGCATATCCGAATGTATATCAACGGGATATATCGGATTGCCGGCAGTGTCGTGATGCAGAGCATGGGTCATCACACAAGGTGCAGCGCCAGCTGCACTATTGGGCACCTTGACCGGAGCGCAGCGGAGGGAAAGGTAGACCCAGCCAGACCGAGCGAGCGAGGTCTGAGTCTGGGGCTATAAGGGGCGGCGCGCCAGCGCCGGGCACCGGGTTATGCGAGCGCCAGCGAGTAGTAATACCCGGTGCAGTGCCTCGGCTATGCCGAGCGCCGGAGCGCAGCGGAGGCGTCGCACCCCCTTATGCCCTTTTCCCCCTTCTACCCCTATAACGACAAACATATAGGGGTTTTGACACAGAAGGGGGCTGCGACCTGCGTGTTTCGGGTTGTGACACGGTCTTCGACCCTTACCCGAAACGGCCCGTTGATGCGCGAAGCGCACATGGTGCCTACGCAAAACCTGCAGGTCGCCACGCTGTGCGCACCACATGCGGCGTCAGCCACTGTATGTCGGTCTTAAAGTAAGGGCCGATGACGGGTGGAAACGCCGCTTGCGGCGTCTTCCCGCGTCATCGAGACACCTGCAGCGAGCTTGCGAGCGCAAGGTGTCTAACCGCACGGCAAGACCGACATCGCCTACGTGGTGCGCACAGCCACACCCTGCACCGTGACACCGCCGTTAGGCGGTTATTGCAGGGTGGTGAAAATCCCGCAGCGAGCCATCCGCCGCCAGGCGGTGTTGATGCTGCTGCGGGGGTTGAACCACGGGCCTGATTAATACACTCCATATCTGCCCGTGCCATAAGCACAGTATCGGTGCAGACGCATCACGCTCGCGGCGGAGATATGCGCGCAAGCGCATGTAATGAGCACCGCCAGCGACGTGTGTTTCGCGAGCGCGTCGCGCTGCAGCAGATCCAGCGGCAGCGGTTGATGCACATGTGTAGCGCCGCGACTCGATTGGTTCATCTTTGTGGCAGCGGCTGTACGGCCCTGTGGCGGCCGTAGACGCCTCGGATGGACGGAGTGCGCGTGCAGAAGAACAGTTTCAAGACGTCGCTGTTCGTCGTGTATCTGCCGAAGTCGATGTGCAAGGAGATCCCCGACTACTACACCAGTGAGGTGGACGGGCGCGAAGTGAAACGTCCGCGCTATGTCGCCCGCGACTACGAGGAAGCAAAGCAGTACCTCGAAGAGTCAATGCGCTGGCTTGCAGAAAACTTCATCCCCGGCGGTATCGACGCAGTCGCTGGCGGTGATATGAACTTTGACGAATCAACGCCACACATCCAGTTCCAGGCGGATACGTTCTCACCGAAGCCCGAAGATCCCGACAAGCTCCGTTGCCGCCCCGGCATCGCGTACAACACTGACACCTCAGTGCGGTACACATCCGGCCCGAAGAAGGGCAAGCAGATCTCGGGTAACCAGAAGTTCATCGACGCGCAACGGGGCCTGCGCGAACACATGCACTCGCTCGGCTATCCGGTGGAACTAGAAGTCTCCGAACGTCATGACGAGTCACTCAACCTCGACCGCTACACCGAGCAACAAGACCGGGAGCGCGATCTCGCCAAGCGCGAGGATGATGTGGAAGTCAAGAAGCGATCCGTGCAGCGCGACATGGACGCAATTGATCGTGACCGCGAGCAGGCTGCTAAGGAACTTGAACAGGCGCAAGAAGCCCGCGAAGCAGCCCAGCGCGTACAGGAGAATGCTGAAGCACAGGCTCGCGAGGTTGCCGAGCGTGTGCTCAAGGAAGCACGCGAGAAGGCCGAGCAAGAAGCCGAAGAGATCCGCAGCGAAGCACGCAAGGATGCTGAGCAGGAGTTGGGCCTGGCCGAAGCGCAAGCAGACGAGCTGCTCGAACGAGCCGAAGAGACTGCGCGGGCCAAGGCGGGCGATATTACAGCCGCAGCTCGCAGCGAAGCAGAGACGATCACTCGCAAGACCGACGAGGCCCGTAAGCAGGCTGAGCGCGACGCCGAGACGATCCGCAGCAAAGCACGAGATGAGGCCACGAGCATCCGCGACGAGGCCACACGCGACGCTGCAGTAACGCGCAAGGATGCCCGCGATGAGGCTGATCAGATCCGCCGCAACGCGCACACGGACGCCGAAGATGAAGCCGCCATCATCATCGAAGAAGCGGTGAAGTCAGGACAACAGTTGGAGCACTTGGATAAGAAGTTCCTGGTGCAAGAACTGCATCGCAGCCCAGAGTTGCTTGAGCGTTACACGCTGTTCAGGCAGTCGCAGACCTCAGGCAAGAAGGGCGGGGCGCAGCAGCGTGCACGCGAGCGCATCGAGAAGCGCCGCCAGCAGCAACAGCAGCGTGATCGTGATGGCGGTATGGAGTTGTAGCACTGCTCTCCCCTGCCCTGTACGGCCTTCTGCGGGCCTAACAGGGGGCCGTCGGCGTCGTAGGTCATTGGCGGCGGGTAAACGGCTGATATTCAGCGAAAATCGAAGAAATCTCGGCTAGGCGGGGCCGGTGTCACTACGTTGCGCAGTGAATTGGCCTGTTGAGTGGCGGAGATAGTGCGCAGCACGTCGGTGTGTACGACGGGGCATGTGCTGCGCAGAAGAGATGTCCGTAGAAGGGCCGACAGAATGTCGTTGTCATTCTGTTGCGTAGTAAAGGTGTCAATAGGATGACAAACCACTTCACTGCCCAATTCACATGTCATTAAAGTGACAGGGCATTTGATTGCGCAGTAAACGTGTCGATGAAATGGGTGCCCAATACACAGTGCAACCTACGTGTTAATGAAATGTCACAGACACTACATAGTGCAGTGAGTTGCGCAGCAGAAACGCCAGTAAAAGCACCGCACCACTGCACCGTAAAACTGCACAAGTGATTCGCAGCAAATTGGCGTGTGAAATGGTTGAAAAAATAACCCCGCAGGTTTCCCTGCGGGGTTTCGTAGTTAGAACGGTACTTCTTCGCCCTCAGCGCCAGCCAGGGCGGCGGTCGCCGCCTCGCCTCCGCGACGGGCAGCGCGAGCAGCGGACTCCTTCTTGGAATCGATCAGCTGCACCGTGTCGATGCGCGCCACCAGCGGGTACTGCTTCACACCGTCCTTGTCGGTGTAGACGTCGGTCTTGAGCGAGTAGCTCACCGCAACGCGATCGCCGGAGCCGATGCAGCCGAACACACCGGGGTTCGCGGCGTCCTGGACGTAGCCGGTCAGCTCCACGATCTCGCTTTCCACCTTGCCGGTGGACTTGTTCTTGAAGGTGTTGCGCGCATAGACGCTGAGCTTCACCGTCGCGCCGCCGTTTGCGTGCTCGAACAGCTTGGGTGCGCGAGCTGCGTTGCCGACGATGGTGCCGTTGTTGAAGGGGTTGGACATGTTGGTTCTCCTTACGTGAGTGGGTGTGATTTGCCGTGCAATTTGGGTACTTAAGCAGCTGCTTTGCTGCTGCGGGGCGGTTGCGCTGTCGTTACAACACTGCCCAGGGCAGCGGTGTGCCTGCCGCCTCTAGGTCGCGCAGTTCTTGTGCTGCGCCCGGATCGGCGTCCTCGCCGTCGATGCCGTCGGCGAGCTGGTAGAGCAGTTCCAGGTCGGTGTGGGTGATGTCGCGCATCACGTGCCTCCTTGTTCGGATTGATGGTCAATCCGTCTGTTGGAGACAGCTCTGCTGTCTAAAGGTCACTCCCCTGCCTCGTTGCGGTGTCTGTCGTCGCAAGCCAAGGCCCCGCGAGAAAAAGAAACCCCGTTGCATTGCTACAACGGGGTGTGTGGTGCTACTCGGCAAACAAGATCGTGCGGGTCTTCTCAGCGCCCTCGCGGACAAGCTCGACCATCCGCTCGCCCTGGCCGATATCGGTCAGCTTCGCCACCAGCGACGGGAAGTTCTCGTCTGGCCCGATCTCGGTGGCTCGCTGCGCAGCCACGCCAGCTAGCCCCGGCTGGCCTGTGGCGTGAGCGAGCACGGCAACAGTGGCGGTGAGCTGCGAGCGCATGCCTGGCCAGCTGGTCGGGACAGCGCGCATAACCTTCTCTATGAACGCAAGGCCCGCCTGCGGGTCATCGAGCAGTGCGGCAAGCAGCGTGTCCCGCAAGCGCGGCGTGGTGAAGCATTTCAGCGCAGACCGAACAGCGCGAGCGCTCGGCTGGGTGATCCCTGCCGCCGCCTGCTCATACTCACGCTGCAGCACGTCTGCGAACATGGGCGGGATATACGCCAGCGCGTCTTCGATGATGTCGGCGTGCTCGGCAGCGTCGATGCCGTGGTCAGTGCTGTTCAACCGTGCCTCGATGTCGTCTTTGCTCGGCTCCGGCAGCTCGCCGGTGTGCTCTAGCATCTGCTGCAGCGCCGCTGATGCGGCGACCTCGCCGACAACACCGTGGCGCGGCTCGTCGATGAGCGGATGCTGGTACACAGACCACCAAGCAGCCCCAGTGACGATCTCGGGCACCTGCACCACCCCGAGCAGCGGCGGTAGCGGCGAGGCCCCGCTGGTGAGGTACGTGGCCGTCTCGTCGAAGACCGGCTGCGCAATGTCATCGCTGATCATGTACGCGATAACAGCGTCGAGTTCGAGGTGGTGGACCCACGCTGCGAACCGCTCGCGGCTCTCGGTGAGCTTCTCCACTGCTTCGTCCAGGTCGAACCGTGCGACCGGGCCGAGGCGGACGGTGTCGACGCCCTCGTCGTCGACGAAGAACGCGAGGATCAGCGAGTTGTTCGGGTAGAACCCGAGGATGCCGGGGAGGTTCGCGAGGATCTCGCCGTGGGATGCAAGCGTGTGAGAATGGGTGGACATGGCAGTGCTCCTTTGCACGAATACGGGGTGTATGTGGTCAATCCCGTATTCGGCCCGGCTCTGCCGGTCGCAGGCGTATCCCAGCAGTGCAGCACTCATGTGTGCCGAGCGTCGCTAGCGCAGCCTGATGCCTTCTCGCCGGGTGCGAGCGCTAGCGACGCAGCCTGTGCTTAAGCGTCGGCTTCGATGCGCTTGAGAGCGCGATAGATCGTCGGCCGCGAGACGTTAAAGGTGCGCGCTACAGCGCTGACGGACTTGCCGCCGTCGATAAGCTCCTTGGCCATCTGCGCCTGCTCAGCGCTGAGCTTCGGCTTGGGGCCGGCGACCCTGCCCTGTGCGCGGGCGTGCGCCACGCCCTCACGGGTGCGCTGGACAAGCAGGTCACGCTCCCACTCGGCAAGACTTGCCATGACGTTGATGACCACCTTGTCGGTGGGCTTCGACGTGTCCAGTGCTGGCTCTAGCACCTTGACGTTGATGTCACGCTCCGCCAGGTCAGCGATGGTGTTCACGGTGTCCGCGAGGCTGCGGCCGAGCCTGTCGAGACGTGTTACGACGAGCGTGTCGTCGGGGCGCATGTACGCCAGCGCGTCATCGAGGCCGGGCCGCTGCCAGTTGGTGCCGGAGATGGTGTCTGAGTAGATGTGGTCCGGGTCGCAGCCAGAGCCTGAACGCTCAGATGACTTCGAGCCTGACTTCTAGCCTGGAACCGCTGGTAGAAGTAGCTGTATCTGAGGCAATGTCGAAAGAGCCTAAGAGCCTGCACGAGGCAGCAGAAGCCTCTAAGAAGGCTCGCAGCGCTCTGCTCCAGGAGAAGGAGTCCAACGAAAAGCTGCTGGAGGAGATACGCGCAGAACGCAAGCAGTATAACGACGATATGGAAAAGTCGAACACGAACTTTATTAAGGCCTGCATGTCTGCCTCGTGGATTGCAGCCAGTGTTCTCTTCGTTGCTATCGCACTCGTTGCTGTCGGAGCCTTGGGGAACGGGCTGCTAAGTATGCTCGGCATACCCGACGGCGTGTCTGCCTTGTGGGGTCACGTCCAGGAGGCCAACGGCATCGGCCCAACACTGGGCTGGTTGGCGTTAACACTTATCGTCATAGGGGTTCTTATAGCGCTTATGACCTGGATGTTGTCCCAGGCTGCGCCGGGTATTGCTCACTTAGTCGAGGAATACCGTCGCAATCACCCGAGGAAAGAAACGAACCACTAACTAGAACACGTGCACCGTAAAAAGTAAAAATCCCCACAACACAGCGTAGCGGTTAACCGCTACGCTTCTTTTATGCTCTTCCTATGCCCCAACTTTGCAACAGCACCAATAAACTGGCGCCCCGGTTATAAGTTGGGGCGCCAAGTCGATGTGCTCGAGTCGGGGGATGTTAGTGGCCGGTGCCAAGCCGGCCAGACAGGCGGTTCAGCCGGTCCTGACTGGGACCGTCGAGCCCGATAATGGACACGGTTTTGCCTCTGTCCTGGAACTTCTGCGTAATCGCGTCAAAGGTCGCGACCGTGGAGGCATCCCAGATCTCCGCCTCAGTGAGATCAATAGTGATATGACGGGCAGAATCGGTGTAATCAAAGCGATAAACCAGGTCATTGCTTGATGCCCAAAACAACTGGCCATGCACCCGGTAGGTACGAGTATCAATCTCTCCATCGCCGTCGCCGTCGATCTCGGAGACCTTTTCAATGGAAGCGATATGTGCCATCCGACGGGCGAACATGATCATCGCGGTGACCACACCCAACACCACACCAATGGCCAGGTTGCTGGTGGCTAGGGTGGCAATAATCGTCACGGCCATAACAATGGTCTCAGAGACCGGCATGAGTTTAAGGGTGCGTGGATGCACCGAGTGCCAGTCGATGGTGCCGACCGAGACCATGATCATGATTGCCACCAGGGCAGCCATCGGGATCATGCCAACGATGTCGCCCAGTGCCAGGACCAGGACCAGCAGGAACACACCGGCTAACAGGGTGGATAGGCGGGTACGTGCCCCGGATTCGCGGACGTTGATCATGGTTTGACCGATCATCGCGCAGCCACCCATGCCGCCGAAGAAACCGGAGGCAATATTAGCCACCCCCTGTCCCCAGGATTCACGAGTTTTATCGGAATGAGTGTCGGTGATGTCATCGACGAGCTTGGCGGTCATCAACGATTCCATGAGACCGACCACGGCCATGGCCAGGGCATAAGGCGCGATGATCTGCAGGGTCTCCAACGTCCACGGCACGTTCGGAATAAACAGGGACGGTAAGGTCTCCGGCATCTTGCCCATGTCCGAGACCGTCGGGACAGTCAAACCGGCGGCAATGACCAAACCGGTGAGCACGATAATCGTGACCAGCGGGGCGGGGATCACACTGGTGAGCTTGGGGAAGAAAATCATGATCACCACACCCAAGCCGACGAGTGGGTAGACTATCCAAGGCACATCAATGAGGTGTTCGAGTTGGGCGGTGAAAATCATAATGCCCAGTGCATTGACGAAACCCAGCATCACCGATCGGGGGATAAAACGCTGAAGTTTCGCCACACCGAGGGCGCCGAGCACGATTTGTAGGACACCGCCCAACAGGACGGTGGCGATGAAATAATCCATCCCGTAACCACGCGCCACAGGAGCAATGACTAGGGCAATAGCCCCGGTGGCGCCGGTGATCATTGCCGGGCGGCCACCGGTAAAGGCGATCGCAATGGCCATGACTACCGAGGAAAACAGACCCATGGCTGGGTCAACACCGGCAAGGATGGAAAAGGCAATGGCCTCAGGGATCAGCGCCAGGGATACCGCCAGTCCGGCCAGAATCTCTATACGGATACGGGCGGGGGAAGAAAATGCGTAACGGAAGGATGCGATGATCCCGGTAGGGGCATCAGCGCCGTCTGGACTCAGGAGGGGGCGGGGGGCCGCCGTGCTAGTTTCAGTCATAGATGTCCAATCTTTGAGGGGATAGGTAACTGGGCGAACGCCCGAAAGGAATCCAACCCTCTAGTAACTTTAGGTTTGGTGATGGTGGTCATGGTAGCGGGAGTTTTACTCAACCGCCAACCCAGGCACAGGAACCCGTGGGCAACATCACCGTGAAGGAGAACAGGCAATGCAAAACAGTAATTTCAAGATCGGCGAGGTCGTTGACCAGACGGGGTTGTCGATTCCCACCTTGCGTTATTATGACAACGTCGGCCTGATTACCCCATCGGGGCGTAGCCCTGGTGGGTTCAGGCTTTATAGTGAGGCTGATGTACGTCGTGTTTTGCTGGTGCGACGGATGAAACCGCTGGGGTTTACTCTGGATCAGATGCGGGAATTCCTGGAAGCTGCGGAGATTCTTCATAGTTCAGATGGCGGGCAGGACAGTGATACCGCACAGCAGGCACGGAGTAATGCCAAGGCCACCCTTGCCGACATTCGTGAGGAGACGCGCACCCGCTACGAAAAGCTACGCAAGCAAATTGCCTACGCTGAGGAATTCCTCGATCTGGTCAACACCCTGGTACCCTAAACTGCCCCCATCCTTCGCAGGGAGAAAAAGACCATCGTATTGAATGCGCTCTGTCGAATCGCGTTCCAGATGAAGTGGACGAACGCCCGCGGCCTCTCCGGAGTGGATGACGATAGTACAGAGGACTTCTGAAATCCGTGCAGACGACTCCTCAAAACGACACAGTCATCCAAGGTCACAAAATCGAAAATTGTCACTTAACCCCATCACTTCCAAACCGGCTTAAGTGACAAAATGCCATCGCTAAAGTCCCGATTTGAGTCCCAGGACGTGCGCCTTAAGAGAAATAACTAAAGCCCCTACCAGTGTTTCTCCTGGTAGGGGCTTGGAAGTTGGTAGCGGGGGCAGGATTCGAACCTACGACCTCTGGGGTAACAAGAGCCGTGTCATACTTCCTGCGAACGCCACGGTTGAGCAGTGTCGCCCCCGATACACGAAGGCAGATCTCCCCCGAACTGCCGGCTCCCGTGGCGTTCCTTCGTAAGAGCTTTGCGCGCCGCAGCGCATGCGCGCGATTGTTGACGTGTCACACACTGCAACCTAGTTCCACACGATCTGCACCGATTCAGGGTTAAAGGTCTTGGTGCCGCGCACGCCACGGCGCAGGCGCACCTGGCACAGGGTATTGATGACTCGGCGCTGCACGGCAAGCTCTGCGTTGTCGAAGGCATCCACGGGCGAGGCGTAGCCGGTTGTGTCGAGCAGCGCCGATGCGCCAGCAAGACGGGCACGGCGCGTTTCGAGTTTCTCGATCTGCGGCTCATAACGGTTTCGCGCGCGCTTGAGGTCACGGGCCTCGATAAGCTCCTCATCGTAGTCAGCCTGGACGCGGGCGAGCTTTGCGCGAAGCTCAGCGAGTTCGTCGTCGATGGCGTTGACCTCGTCGTCGTCCACAGTCGGCAGCAGGTCCGCCAGGTCGTCACGGCCAAGGCGGGCGCGGATCACGGCGAGCACAAAATCATCGACGCTATGTGTGCGCACTAATCCACAGGCGGCGCAGCGGTAGCGGTCGGCATGTGTGCGCACGGGGTTGCCACACTCGTCGCAGACATACAGACCCGAGCCGAGATGGCGGCGAGTGTTCCGGCGCTCCTTGTTGGTCAGCCGGTCGGGATCGTCGAGCACGTTCTGCACGCGCCACCACAGATCTGGTGTGACGATCGGCTCCCACTGCCCTTTCACCGGCTCGCCGGTATCGGGGTCGCGGACGATATGCGTGACACGGCGGTATTTGTTCTTCACGCCTTTGCGCTTGGCCTTCTTATAAGTGGAGTAACCCGCATACACGGGGTTGCGCAGGATCGAGTGCAACGACGTGTAGGCCCACGGCTGCGCGTCGGGAACCGGCTTTTCTTCCTGGCCTTCAGCGCGGCGTCGAGCGTTGCGCTCTGTGACCACGGTGTACATATGGCGCGGCGTGGTCGGGATATCCGGCAAGCCCGGTTGATCGACCCCAGATAAGGCGCGCGCAATGTCGCGCATGGAGTTGCCCCTCTCGACAGCGCGGAACATACCGAGCACGGCGGCGGCTTCGGATGGAATGATCTCGCCGGTGGAGGTGTAGCCGATAGGGCGCACACCGCCGGAGTACCAGCGGCCCTGCTCGGCGCGTTGCTGTTGCGCACGAGACTGGCGCATGCTCTTTCGCTCGATCTCGCCGCGTGCCACGGCTGCTTTGATGCGCGCGTACATTCTGCCGCCGTCGGTGGCAAGGTCAGCATCACCGTTCGCAGTGACGAGTTTCAGCCCCTGCTCCTCTGCCCTGTCGATCCACTCTTCGAGCTGCCAGGGCTGCCGTGTGAGGCGGTCGAGGTCCCAGCAAATGATCGCGTCGATCTCGCCGCGCTCAAAGGACGCCACCATCGCGTCGTAGTCGGGGCGGTCCACGTCCTTCTTCGACGCGGAGATCGACTGATCGACGTAGGTATGCACGACGTCCCAGCCGCGTTGCTCGGCAAGGGCTTCGCAGTCCTGGCGCTGCCGGTCGATGGCGAGGCCGTCCATGGCAGCATCGAGCGAGATACGGAGGTAAATAGCAGCACGTGTTGTCATGCCGCTAACACTAGCGCGCCTCAGGTTACATTGAAACGAAACTCCACGACGTCGCCGTCAACCATGACGTAGTCCTTGCCCTCCTGGCGCACCTTGCCGTGGGCGCGGGCCTCGGCCATGGAGCCGAGCTCGTCCAGGTCCTCGAAGGCGACGATCTCGGCCTTGATAAAGCCCTTCTCAAAGTCGGAGTGGATCACGCCGGCGGCCTGCGGGGCGGTATCGCCCTTGTGGATCGTCCAGGCACGCGCCTCCTTCGGGCCTGCGGTGAGGTAGGTCTGCAGGCCGAGGGTGTCAAAGCCGGCCTTGGCCAGGGTCTGCAGGCCCGGCTCGTCCTGGCCGACGGCGGCAAGGAGTTCGGCCGCGTCCTCGTCGTCAAGCTCGAGCAGCTCGGTCTCGGTCTGCGCATCGAGGAAGACCGCGTCGGCGGGTGCGACGAGCTCGCGGAGCTCCTGCTTGCGGGCGTCGTCGGTAAGCACGTCCTCATCCGAGTTGAACACGTAGAGGAAGGGCTTGGCCGTCATCAGGTGCAGGTGGTGGAGCAGCTCGAGGTCGATATCGCCGGTCTTGGAGGCGGCGAACAGCGTGCGGTCGTCCTCCAGCACGGCTTGGGCTTTCTTGGCCTCCTCGGCTTGCGCGGCGATGTCCTTATCCTTGCGGCCGTCCTTCTCCAGGCGCGGCAGGGCCTTCTCAATGGTCTGCAGGTCCGCGAGGATCAGCTCCGTGTTGATCACGCTGATGTCGCTGGCGGGGTCGATCTGGCCGTCGACGTGGATCACGTTGTCGTCGCTAAACGCGCGCACGACCTGGCAGATCGCGTCCGCCTCGCGGATGTTGGCCAAAAAGGCGTTGCCCATGCCTTCGCCCTCGGAGGCACCCTTGACGATGCCGGCGATGTCCACGAACGACACCGTCGCGGGCAGGATCCGCTCGGATTTGAAGATCTCCGCCAACCGGTCCAGGCGCGGGTCCGGCAGCTCGACCAGGCCCACGTTGGGCTCAATGGTGGCAAAGGGGTAGTTCGCGGCAAGCACCTCGTTGCGCGTCAGGGCGTTAAACAGGGTTGACTTGCCAACGTTGGGCAGTCCGACGATTCCAAGTGTAAGGCTCACGTCGGCCAATACTAGCCCACACGAGCACCCACCCCGACACGCAGGGGGTGCGAGCATTACGGCGTCGAGTGGGGCACAATGGTGCGAGTGAGTACCAGCAAGGCAACGACTGATAAGTCCCCCACCACCCCGAATCGTTCCGATCGCGTGGATCGCGGTGTGGTGATCAATTCGTGGGTCAAGGGCGCCTCGATGCTCACGCTGCGCCTGCTCATTATCGCGGTCTTCCTTTTCGCCCTGGGCCGGCTCATCGGCGCGTTTTGGGCTGGGGTGTTGCCGATCGTGCTGGCGCTGATTATCTGCACGGTGCTGGTACCTATCGCCTCCTGGATGCGTGCCAAAGGCGTGCCCTCCGGGCTGGCGGCGCTGATCACTTTGCTCGGCTTCTTCGGGCTGATCACCACACTCGCGCTGATGATCGCGCCCGATATCGTGGCGCACTCGCGCATCCTGTACCTGCAGGCCCTCGAGGGTATTCAGCGGATGCAGCTGTGGCTGCAGGGCCCGCCGCTGAACATGAACCCGGATGACCTCAGCGAAGCGATCAACGAGGTCGCCCAGTGGATGCAGAACCAGGCAGGCGCGATCGCCGGCGGCGTCTTTTCCGGCCTAGGTACGGCCGCGGGGCTCATGGTCTCGCTGATGGTAGTGCTGGTCCTGACCTTCTTCTTCCTCAAAGACGGCCACCGCTTCCTGCCGTGGGTCCGCTCGGCCACCGGCGGCCGCAGCGGCCTGCACGCTACCGAGCTGCTCACCCGCGCGTGGGAAACGCTCAGCGGATTCATTCTCGCCCAGGCGGTCGTCTCGCTTGTCGACGCCGTGTTTATCGGCCTCGGCATCCACTTCGTCGGCGTACCCATGGCCTTTACCCTCGCGGTCATCACATTCATGGCCGGGTTCATCCCGATCGTCGGCGCGGTCACCGCCGGCGCGCTCGCAGTGCTCGTCGCGCTCGTCTCGCTCGGCTTTACCGAGGCACTCATCGTGCTCGCCATCGTCATCGCCGTGCAGCAGCTCGAGGGCAACGTCCTCTCCCCCATGCTGCAGTCGCGCGCAATGAACTTGCACCCGGTCATCGTCCTGGTATCCGTGACGATCGGCGGCGGCATCTTCGGCCTGGTCGGCGCCTTCCTCGCTGTGCCGGCCGCAGCAATGATCGCCGTGTGCTACCGCTACCTTCTGGACATTCTGCGCATCCACTCCGGCGAGAAGGCCGCCGATGACATCGACTTTGTCACCGAAGAGGGCCGCACCATCGCGGAGATCGAGGAGCGCGAGTCCGTCTTCGAGCGCCGCGAGTGGCGCAAGGAGCGCCAGTGGAGCACCCCACCCGAGGTGGAAGAGTGGGAGGAAGAGGAAGAGGGCTCCACCAGCTGGAAGAAGCTTATCGACGCCCGCGAGCACCCCACATTCGCCAGAATGTTCGGAAAAAACGAGGAAGCCACCGCTCAGGACGACTAGCTGTCCGGCGGGTGTGTTTAACTCGTCACCATGTCTACCGCCACCGCATTCCTCGTTCTCGCCACCGGCTTACTGTTCGGGTTTATCGCGGGCCTCTTCGTCGGCATGAACTGGCTCAAGCGCAACACCCCGGCACCGGCGCCACCTACTGACCTCGCGCCCGTTGCCCGCGCGCTCGCGCAGCTGCAGGACCAGCTCGACGACATGGACAAGGAACAAGCGGTCGGCCGCAACGCGCTCGCCAGCCAGGTGCAGGCCATCGGGCGTACCTCCGCTCGCCTGGGGGACCGCACCGACCAGCTCATCGGCGCGCTGCGCAGCCCGCAGGTCCGAGGCCGCTGGGGCGAAATCCAACTCCAGCGCGTCGTCGAGCTCGGCGGCATGGTCGAGCACGTCGACTTTGACGTACAGGCGCACATGCGCGCGACCGACCTTCCGGCTGTGCGCCCCGATATGGTCATTCGGCTCTCCCAGGAGCGCAACATCGTCGTTGACGCCAAGGTGCCGTTTTCCTCCTACTTGGACGCGCTCAATACCGAGGACCCGGAAGAGAAACAGGCCTACATGCGCAGGCACGCGCACCTTTTGCGCCGGCACGTAGACACGCTGTCGGCCAAGGCATACATCGCCGCGTTCCAGCCCACCCCGGAGTTCGTGGTCATGTTTGTGCCTGCCGATCCTTTCTTGGACGCGGGGCTTGCCCTCGACCCGGAGCTGCTGGATTACGCGCTATCCCGCGACGTGGTGATCGCCACCCCCACCACCCTGTTCGCGCTGTTGCGCACCGTCGCGCTCGGGTGGCGCCAGGACTCGCTCAACGAGAAGGCGAAGGAAGTGCAGCGCCTCGGTGCCGAGCTACATGCGCGCCTGCGCATCATGGGTGAGCACTACAACAAGGTCGGTGCCTCGCTGGACAAGGCAGTCGAGGCATACAACGCCACGCTCGCCTCCATGGATGCACGGGTAATGGTCACCGCGCGCAAACTTGAAGACTTGGAGGTGCCCACCGGGCGCCACACCGCGGCCCCACTGAAGCCTGCCACGTCGCGTCCGCGTCACAGCGCCGGGTAAACTTACTCGACGTGTCTCACGTGATCCGGAATACCAACGCCCCGTCAGCCTCCTTCGAAGGCCTGCCGACTGGCTCTGCCCTCGGCATCCTGTTCGCCGCGCTGTTTACCGGTGCGCTGCTGAGCATGTATTCCGGTGTCATCGGCTGGCCGCTTCTGGTCTGCTTCATCATCGCCACCTTGGTGGTCACGACATTGGTCAACCCAAAGGGCCTGTTCCTCACCGTCGCCAGCGCACCCATCCTGCTCTTTCTCACGGTGCTGGCCACCGGTTACGTCATCTCCCGCAACGAGCTCGCCACCGGCGGAGTATCCACTAAGGCGGCGCTTCTGGCCGTGGTGTACCCGATCACCGAGGTTTTCCCGGTCCTCGCCACCGTCACCGTCGGCGCGGTCCTCATCGCGGTGGCGCGCTACAAACTCATCGAGCGGCAAAACCGGGCGCGCACACGCACCGAGACCGCGCAGCGGCACCAGGTGGCGGAGAGCAACCGCCGCACGACGTCGCAAAGCAGAAGGGCCCGGGAGCGCTCCTCCAGCGTGTCGGTCCAGGAGCTGCTCAACCGGGCGAAAAACGAGCGCGAGCGCACCCGTAGCGGGCTGCGCGACAACCTGTACGACTAGCTCGTCGCCTTCGCGCGCGGCGCCCGCAGGTCGCGCGGCAACGCGAAGGTAATGGTCTCGACCGTGGTGGTGACTTCCTCCACGTCCGTGTAGCCGCGCTCTCCGAGGAACTTCACGACCTCGGTGACCAGGATCTCCGGCACAGACGCGCCCGAGGTCACGCCGATCGTCGTGGCATTTTCCAGCCAGGCCTCATCGATCTGCGAGGCGTAGTCCACCAGGTGCGAATCCTTCGCCCCGGCCTCGAGCGCGACCTCGACCAGGCGCTTCGAATTCGAGGAGTTCTGCGAACCCACCACGATGACCAAATCAGCCTGGCCCGCGATCTTCTTCACCGCGGCCTGGCGATTCTGGGTGGCGTAGCAGATGTCGTCGCTCGGCGGGTCCTGCAGGTGCGGGAAGCGTTCCTTGAGCTTGGCCACGATCTCCAGCGTCTCGTCCACCGACAGCGTCGTCTGCGACAGCCACACCAGCTTCTCGTCGTTGAGCGACGCCGGCAGCGCGTCCACGCCCTCGACGCCGTCGACCAGGTGCGTCACCTCAGGTGCCTCACCAGCGGTGCCCTCGACCTCCTCGTGGCCCTCGTGGCCGACAAGCAGGATGTGGTAGTCGTCACGGGCGAAGCGCTTCGCCTCGTTGTGTACCTTCGTCACCAGCGGGCACGACGCGTCCAAGGTAAGCAGGTTGCGCGACTTCGCGGATTCGCGCACCGCAGGCGAAATGCCGTGGGCGGAAAACACCAGGTGCGCCCCCTCGGGCACCTCGTCGGTTTCCTCGACGAAGATCACGCCGCGCTGTTCAAGCGTTTCCACAACGTACTTGTTGTGCACAATCTCCTTGCGCACGTAGATGGGAGCACCGTACTTTTCCAGCGCCTTTTCCACGGTCTCTACTGCACGGTCCACCCCGGCGCAGTAGCCGCGAGGCGCAGCGAGAAGAACTTTTTTACCCTGATCAGTCATGGAACCGACAGTACCCAAAACACGTCTAAAAGAATAGGCAGCGAGCACAGCCGCTGTGTATGTTCGGCAGTAGCTTGGCACGGAAAGGAGACAACGTGACGTCGGAAAGCGACAGGCCCGCGTCGACAGCGGAAGCGCCCTGGTCAGTATCCAAACTCAACACCACGGTCAAGGGGTGGATCGAAAAGCTCGGGTGGCTCTGGGTGGAGGGCCAACTTGCGCAGATTAACGCCAAGCCGACCTGGAAACTGTCCTACCTCACCCTGCGCGATACCCAGGAGCAAGTCAGCGTACAGCTGACCGTCAATAGCGGCCTCTTGCAATCCATGCCCACGCCGCTGAAAGAGGGCGACCGCGTCGTGGTGCGCGGCAAGCCCGCCTTTTATGCCGGGCGCGGTTCCTTTTCCATGTGGGTCACCGACATTCGGCACGTCGGCGAAGGCGAGCTCCTTGCCCGCATCGAGCAGCTGCGCAAGCAGCTCGCCGCCGAGGGGCTCTTCGACCCGGCGCGCAAGAAGCCCCTGCCCTACCTCCCTACCAAGATCGGGCTGATCACCGGCAAGGCTTCTGCTGCCGAGCGCGACGTCATCTCGGTTGCGCAGGGACGCTGGCCGGCGGTGCAGTTCGCCGTGATCAACACCCCGGTCCAAGGCGCACTCGCCGTTCCTGCGGTGGTGCAGGCGCTCGAACAGCTCGACCGCGACCCGGACGTCGACGTGATCATCATCGCCCGCGGCGGCGGCTCGGTCGAGGACCTGCTGCCCTTTTCCGAAGAAGCGCTCCAGCGCGCGGTCGCGGCCGCCGCCACCCCGGTGGTCTCCGCGATTGGCCACGAGCCGGACAACCCGGTACTCGATAACGTCGCCGACGTGCGCGCGGCCACGCCGACCGACGCGGCCAAGCGCGTCGTCCCCGACGTCGCCCAGGAGCGCGCGCTCGTCGCGGAGGCCCGCGAACGCATGGCAGCGGCGCTGCGGGGCTGGGTGCAGCGCGAGCGGCAGGGCCTGGCGTCGGTGCGCTCCCGGCCGGTACTCGCGGACCCACTGTCTGCGATTACGCGGCGCCGCGAAGAGGTCGACCGCGCCCGCGGCCTGATCCGCCGCGACGTCACCTACCTGCTGCAGAAAGAGCAGGCGTCCGTCGCCTCGCTGCGCGCGCAGGTGGCGGCGCTCGGCCCCTCGGCCACGCTCGCCCGCGGCTACGCAGTCGTGCAGGTGCTTCCTCGCGACGGCAGCGGGCCCGAGGTCGTCACCAGCATCGAGCAATCCCCACCCGGCTCGCAGCTGCGCATCCGCGTCGGCGACGGGTCCATTACCGCGGCCGCGATGGCCACCACACCAGCAGATTAAAAGGAGACAACCATGGCAGAAAACACGTTTGGCGCAGGCGAGGCCGGCGAGAACGCTTTCCCGGACCCGCAGGAATTGAGCTACGAGCAGGCGCGCGATGAGCTCATCGAGACAGTGAAAATCCTCGAGCTCGGCCAGATGAGCCTCGACGAGTCGCTGAAGTATTGGGAGCGCGGTGAAGCGCTTGCCAAGCGGTGCGAAGTGCTTCTCGACGGGGCGTCGCAGCGCGTCGAGGCCGCCATCGAAACCCGCAGCGTTAGTCCTGAGGAGTAATGGGCGTGGCCTTCAGCGCCGCGGCGATCAGCGCACGGAACTCTTCTGCGGTGCCGGCGCCGGTGACTAAAAAGCGCGCCTCACCGGCGTCGACTGCCCACAGATCGCGGACGTCGGCGGACTCCGAGGTGTAGATCTGTACCTCGGTGCCGTCGATCTGCTCCGTGCGTGCGAGTTCGCGGGGGCGGCTGTCGGCCTGCTGCACGGCGTCGGCAAGCGGGGCCCCTGTCTGCGTAAGCTGCAAGAAACCGCCATCGGCGGTGACCCACCCCACGACCGGGGCGGGTGTTTGCGCGATCATCGAGCGCCGCGCCGAGTTGGTCACCCACCCCTCGGGAGCCTGCGGGTAGACCACGGGGAAGTCGACGGCGCGGGATTCTAAGTCGAGAAACGTCGCCGCGTCGACCTCCTGTACCGGCCCTTGCTCGGGTTTGCCCGGGTTGAACGTGCAGAGCCCCGTCGCGCCGACGGCAACAAGCATGATGACCACGATCAGCAGCATATTGAGCGCGATGTTGCGGCCGTCCTCGAAAATCCTCGTGTTGTTTGCCACCCGGCCAGTATGGCACGCCCACGCTCCCACCCCCGAATTTGTCGCGGAGGGTGGGCGTTCCTGCAGCTGGGCTCCCTCTTCCCCCAAAAAGGTGGGGATGCGCGCCTGAACCGGGCGTGAAAGTGCGAGAATGGAACCGAGCGGTGCGGTGCCCGTACACCCCCGCCACGACTACTGCATGAATTTTTTAGCCTCAGGAGGCAACGTTTCGATGACTGAGTCGAAGTCTGAAGAGTACTTCCCCGACCGCAATCTGGCGATGGAGCTTGTTCGCGTCACGGAGGCCGCAGCGCTGGCCTCGGGCCGCTGGGTTGGTCGTGGCAAGAAGAACGAGGGCGACGGCGCGGCCGTCGATGCGATGCGCAAGATGATTAACTCCGTCAACATGGACGGCGTCATCGTCATCGGCGAGGGCGAAAAAGACGAAGCCCCGATGCTGTTCAACGGCGAAAACGTCGGCAACGGCGAGGGCGCGCAGGTCGACCTGGCCGTCGACCCCGTTGACGGCACCCGCCTGATGGCGGAAGGCCGCCCGAACGCGATCTCTGTCATTGCCGCCGCTGACCGCGGCGCAATGTACAACCCGAAGGACGCGTTCTACATGAACAAGATCGCGGTTGGCCCCGAGGCCGCCGGCCACATCGACATTACGAAGTCGGTGGCCGAGAACGTCCATGCAGTCGCCAAGGCGAAGGGCGTGCGCCCCGACGAGGTCACCGTCGTCGTGCTGGATCGACCGCGCCACGAGAAGCTGGTTGCCGAGATCCGCGAAGCAGGCGCAAAGGTGCGCTTCATCATGGACGGTGACGTGGCTGGTGCCATCGCTGCCGCACAAGACACCAACTCCATCGACATGGCGATGGGCATCGGCGGCACCCCCGAGGGCGTGATCACCGCGTGCGCGCTGAAGTGCCTGGGCGGCGACATCCAGGGCATGCTCGCACCGCAGTCGGAGGAGGAACGCGAAAGGGTGCTGGCCGCGGGCCACGACCTGAACCACGTGCTGACCATCGACGAGCTCGTCGCCTCCGACAACTGCTACTTCGCGGCGACGGGCGTGACCAACGGCGACATGGTTCGCGGCGTGTCCTACCGCAAGAACGGCGCGACCACCCGCTCGCTCGTGATGCGCTCGAAGTCCGGCACCGTGCGTTTCGTGGAGTCTCAGCACAAGCTGGCCAAGCTGCAGGAGTACTCGGTGGTGGACTACTCGGATCCGACCTCCAACTAGCCTGCAGCAAAACAGGCATAATATTTGTGACCGACAACGCAAGACAGCAAAGGGAGTTAAATATGGCTGAACAGCAGTACCGCATTGAGCACGACACGATGGGCGAAGTGAAGGTGCCGGTTGATGCACTGTGGCGCGCACAGACCCAGCGTGCAGTTGAGAACTTCCCCATTTCGGGCCGCGGCCTGGAAGACCAGCAGATCCGCGCCCTCGGCCTGCTCAAGGCGGCATGCGCGCAGGTGAACAAGGACCTGGGCAAGCTGGACGCCGAAAAGGCCGATGCGATTATCGCCGCCGCACAGGAGATCGCCGACGGCAAGCACAACGACCAGTTCCCGATCGACGTGTTCCAGACGGGTTCCGGCACCTCGTCCAACATGAACACCAACGAGGTCATCGCGTCTATCGCGAAGGCGAACGGCGTTGAGGTCCACCCGAACGACGACGTGAACATGGGCCAGTCCTCCAACGACACCTTCCCCACCGCGACGCACGTCGCCGCGACCGAGGCGGCAGTCCAGGACCTCATTCCGGGCCTGGAGGTCCTGCAGAAGTCGCTGGCCGCCAAGGCCGAAGAGTGGCACGAGGTGGTCAAGTCTGGCCGCACGCACCTGATGGACGCCACCCCGGTCACCTTGGGCCAGGAGTTCTCCGGCTACGCCCGCCAGATCAAGCTCGGCATCGAGCGCGTGCAGGCCACCGTGCAGCACCTGGGCGAGCTGGCGATCGGCGGCACCGCCGTCGGTACCGGCATCAACACCCCGGCGGAGTTCGGCGGCAAGGTCACCGAGGAACTGATCAAGCTCACCGGCGTCGAGGCGCTGTCTGAGGCGAAGAACCACTTCGAGGCGCAGGCAAACCGTGACGCGCTTGTCGAGTTCTCTGGCGCGATGCGTTCGGTCGCCGTTTCGCTGTACAAGATCGCCAACGATATCCGTCTGATGGGCTCCGGCCCGCTCGCTGGCTTCGGCGAGATCCACCTCCCGGACCTGCAGCCGGGCTCCTCCATCATGCCGGGCAAGGTCAACCCGGTGCTGTGCGAGACCGCAACGCAGGTGGCAGCGCAGGTCATCGGCAACGACGCCGCCATCGCCTTCGGCGGCACCCAGGGCCAGTTCGAGCTCAACGTGTTCATCCCGATGATGGCGCGCAACGTCCTCGAGTCTTCCCGCCTGCTGGCAAACACTGCCCGCCAGTTCGCTACCAAGCTTGTCGACGGCATCGAGCCCAACGTCGACCGCATGCGCGGCCTCGCCGAGTCCTCCCCGTCGATTGTGACGCCGCTGAACTCCGCGATCGGCTACGAGAACGCGGCGAAGGTGGCCAAGCACGCGATCAAGGAAGGCATCACCATCCGCCAGGCCGTGATCGACCTTGGCTTCGTCGACGGCGAGAAGCTCACCGAGGAAGAGCTGGACAAGCGCCTCGACGTGCTGTCGATGGCGAACACCGACCGCAACTAAGCCGCTAGGATAAGTCCCCAGCATCATTCAATGACAGCTGGGGACTTTTTCTATGCCTGATTCCTTTTCCGAGCTGCGCACCGCCGGCGGCTCGAACAAACCGTGGGTGGCCGGCGGCATTTTCGCCCTCGCACTCGCGCTGATCGGCGTCGCACTCGCGGGCGCCTACTGGTCGAGCCAGCCGGGCGCGTCCACCCCGCCCGCGACGGTGACCGTGACCGCGCAGCCTGCAGCGTCCGCACCCGAGACCGTCCCAGCCGGCACGTACTCCGGGACCTTCAACAACCTGCGCGCCGATGCACGTCGTCCCCAGAAGGCGGCGTGGCCTGTTGTCGCCACCTTCGGCGGCGGCACCGCGACTGTGACCTACCCTCGCTCCGGGTGCACCGCGCTTATCGACGCTTCCTTGCACAACGTCCCCCTCACCACCCACTGTTCCTCGTCGAGCGGTGCCGACAACGCCGCAGTCGACGCCCGCTGGGACATTGACGCGCCAGAGGCCGGCCTGGTGGAACTTACCTACTTCGAAGGCGATACAGCCGTCGCCGGCGGCACCCTTTCCCGCGGCATTCCGGACACAGACCAGAAGTAAACGGGCAAGTTGCCAATTATTGCACTGGGTGTAATATTGCACCCCGTGCAAAATGACAGAGATGCTGGAGGCACACGGGAAACCAAACGGCAGCGCACCCGGCAACGGATCCACGAGGCCGCAATGGACCTCGTCGAAGAGCGCGGGCTCGACAACACCACGGTCGAGGACATCTGCCACGCCGCGGACATCTCGCGGCGCACGTTCTTCAACTATATGGACTCCAAGGACCACGCTATTTTCGGCGTCCTGCCTGTTCGGCTTACCGATGCCGGCCTCGAGGCAATCGCCACCACGCAGTCGGACAACCTCCCCGAGCTCATTCTCACCTCGCTTGAGGAGGACCCCGCAGCACCCGACCGGGCAACCATTGCCCGGCAGCGGACGCTCATCCAGGCCAACATGGAGCTCGAAAGCGCCGCGCTGATTCGGAAGCGGGAGGCGCTGCGGGCGGTGTGGCGGGCCGTCGAGAAACATTTTGCGAAGTATCCGCACGACAGGAAGCTGGATGGCCCGGTCGAAGAAGAGATCCATGCCATCGTGGAAATCGTCTTCTGCGCCATCTCCCGCTACCTCCACCTCCCCCAACCCGAAGAAGGCACCACCACCTCACACCTGCTCAACGCAGGCGCCACGTTTACCGCACTGACAAAGGAGCTTGAATGGAACACGACAGCGTAAAGGCGACACAGCCCGTCGGACTCATCTTCTCCGCGCTGCTGCTCACCATGCTGATGAGCTCGCTGGGGCAGATGATCTTCTCCACCGCACTGCCCACCATCGTTGGTGAGCTCGGCGGCGTCGACCACATGAGCTGGGTCATCTCCTCATTCCTCATCACGATGACCATCGCGATGCCGATCAACGGCAAATTCGGCGACGGACTGGGCCGCAAGTGGTTCTACATCGGCTCCATCGGGCTGTTCGTGATCGGCTCCGCGATCGGCGGGTTCGCTCACACCATGACGCTCCTGATCATCGGGCGCGCTATCCAGGGGCTCGGTGCCGGCGGCATGATGGTCAACTCGCAGGCCATCATCGCCGAGGTGGTCCCCGCCCGCCAGCGCGGCAAATACATGGGCGTGATGGGCGCGGTCTTCGGAGTTTCCTCCGTCCTCGGGCCAGTCCTCGGGGGCTGGTTTACCGACGGCCCCGGCTGGCGCTGGGGCCTGTGGATGAACATCCCCCTCGGCATCCTCGCCATGGCTATCTGCACCGCCGTCCTGCGCCTGCGTCACGGCACCCCCGGCCCGCTCAACGCGGATTGGCTTGGCATGGCGCTGATGATCGTCTCGACCACCAGCCTTATCCTCACTACTACGTGGGGCGGCACCCAATACGAATGGAACAGCCCCACCATCTTCACTACCGCTGCGATCGCGGTTGTGGGCATTATCGCCTTCGTCTTCGTTGAGCTGCGCGCCACGAACCCGCTTATCCCCATGCAGCTGTTCACTCGCCGCAACATGGTGCTCACCACAGCGGCGGGCACGGTGCTCGGCATGGCGATGGTTGGTGCCCTCGCCTACCTGCCCACCTACCTGCAAATGGTGCACGAGATGACGCCGACCGAGGCAGGCTTCATGATGCTGCCCATGGTGCTCGGGATGCTCGGCACCGGCATGACCGTCGGCTTCGTGATCTCGCGGACCGGCCGCTACAAGGTCTACCCGCTCGTCGGCATGGCGATCACCGCCGTGGGCATGTACCTGTTTTCCACCCTGACCGTCGAGACGTCACTGACCATGTTGGGCCTGTACATGTTCGTCTTTGGTTTCGGCCTCGGCCTGGTCATGCAAGTGCTGGTGCTTATCGTCCAGAACTCCTTCCCGGTTTCCATGGTCGGCACGGCAACCGCGACGAACAACTTCTTCCGCCAGCTCGGCTCCGCGATCGGTGCATCGCTGGTCGGCTCCCTGTTCATCCACAACATGCGTGACAACATGGCAGAGCGGCTCCCTGACGCGATCGCGAAACTGCCGCCTGAGCAGATGCAAACCGTCGGCCCGCTTTTCGACGGCGGCTCCAGCAACCTCACCCCTCACCAGGTTGCCCAGCTTCCCGACGCCGTCAAAGAGGCAGTACTGACGAGCTACAACGATGGGCTGACCCCCGTCTTTCTCATGATTGTCCCGCTTGCGGTTCTCGCATTCCTCCTGCTCGTACCCATCGTGGAGGACCCATTGAAGGAAACGGTGGATTAAGGCGGGTCTGGTTTTCGGTGTTCGGCGCGGGCTTTGTGGTCGGTGCCGGTGGCGGTGACGTTCCCATACGGTGAGACATACACGATCTGGCCGTCGCGCCGCTCGGTGTGCCCGCGGGTACCGCGTGCGGCCTGGGAGTTGTGGTACTTACACAACCACCCAAGATTGGATGGTGTGGTCTCGCCTCCGTGTTGGTGTTCGACCATGTGGTGCGCATCGCACTCGGACGCGGGACGTGTGCAGCCCTTCCACGTGCAGGTGGTGGAGTCCGCAAGCATGACTTCCCGGTGCTTCGGGTGGGCAAACCGCGCGTGATACGCGTTGACCGGCCCATCCATCACCCCAACCAGGATGATCGAACCCAACTCTTCGAGCTGCATGCGCACAAACTCCTCACCGGAGACAATCACCCCATTGTCGAAGTGGACACGCACATCATCGCCCTCGCCGGCCATGATGCGCACATAGTCACCCAGATCCAGGTTCGCGGTCACCCGCACCACATAGTCTGCTTTCGGGCAGCCACCACCGAGCCACCCGGTCACATCGTGCTTCGCCGCGTCATACACGCCTTGCACATCTGCTGCCGGCCCAGTCAGCCGCAGGGTGGCCAGCCCGTCGCCGTGGTGTGTCACGCCCGCCTTCGGGGCGCGCGGGGCCGGTGCCTGCAACGAGGTTTTCAGCTCGGCGGCGACATGGCGGATGCGCACCAGATCCCCTGCCGTGTTGCACAACTGCTCGATGTAGCGCCAGCGCGCGGTGGCATCGCGCAGTACGCGGGAAGACCTCACGATATAGGCCAACGTCTCCAACCGGTGGCCCTGCTCGCGCGCGCCTTCTTGGGCGCGCGCTTGGTATTTCGTGTGCGAGGTCGCACCGCACAATACGGAAGCGGTGGCGTGTAGTTGTTTTGCGCGGTCTTTTTGGATGCCGTGTGCCTGCAGCTGCGCAGGCGTGTATCCGGCCGCAGCGTGAACGAAGTCGAAACCGCAACGGTCGAACATGGCGAGTGCATCCAAATCTGTCATGCACCCGAGAATAAACCACGCTTACCTGCACAAACAAGCACATGTGAGAATGAACCCAATATCGGCCCGAAACGGAACCAACGAGTCGAAACACACGTCTAATGGAGATGGCCTTTTCTGGATTGGCGTAGCACCATCAGCGAGCCAAGCAGGCCCAGGAGGAGGAAAAGCGCAGAGAAGCCGATCGACCACGCCGCGGAGTGCGCGAAGGCGGCGGAGAGGTTTGTCACGATGGCGTCGCGGGCGGCGCCAAGCGGGGCGACTATCGGGTCCTCAGGCGCGGCGTCGAGAAGCTGCGAGGGCACCCGGCGATGCCTCCGAGCGCCTGCGGGATCGAGCGCGTCATCGCGGCGGCGAGGGCCGAACCGGCGATGGCGGACCGTCGACTGGGTCGCGGAACCCGCGCCGGACATTTCGGGCGGGATGTCGCCAAGCACTGTCGAGGTGAGCTGCGCGGACGCCAGACCGAGGCCGAGCACCACCACACCGGGCGGCGAGGTGCCGGGCAGCCGCACCGGAGGCGAACGCGCCCAGCGCCATCGAGGCGAGCACGAGGCCGGTGAGCAGCGTGGACAAGCCAACCGAGTTGATGAAGAAGAGCGGGAGAACGAACATCAGCGAGAACTCGCCAATTGGCACGGTAGCGGCGGTGAGGTTACCCCAGGAAAACGTGCCGACCTTGAACAGGTTCAGGTCTAATAGCGCGTCGCGCCCGTTGCGTGCGCGGTGAAGCTCCCAGCGGATGAACAGGCCGATGAAGACGAGGCCGACCCCAATGGCCAGTGGCACCGGCGAGATCGTCCACTGTTCCAGCCACGACCACCCTCCGATCTGCAGGTTGTCCTTCCTGGTCCACCAGCTGAGCGTGGTCGCCTCGATCAGCCCGAAGACAATGAGGCCGAAGCCGATAGCAGAGGCGAGTGGGCCGTCGACATCCACGCCGCGGCGGCCTATGCGGTCCCCGAGCCTCTTTCGACGATTCCGACAGTAGGCCCGCATCTACATCACCCGCATCGACCGATCGGTTGATTTGCCGTGACGCCCTACTTCTGGTCGGGCTTAGGAAGCAGCAGTTCGTAGATGTCGGAGTCGCGCCATTCTCCGGCCTTTTCGCCGTAGGTCATCTTGGCCATGTGATGGAAAGTGCCGACTTTTTCAAACCCACGCGAGATATGCAGGCCCGCCGAACCGGTATTTTCCGGGAAGATCCACGAGTGGATGGACCACTTGTCCAGATCAATACAGGTTGCGATGAGTTTGTCCAACAGCGCGCCGGAGACACCCATCCCGCGCGAGTCCGGGTGCGTGTAGATCGAGTCTTCGACCACGCCGTGGAAGACACTGCGAGACGACGCCTTCGCGGCAGCGACCCAACCGAGAATCCTCTGGTCATCTTCAGCATCTGCAGCGACGAAAGCGGTCTCAATGATCTTGCCGCGGGAAAATTCCTCCCACGTCTGGCCGCGTGTTTCGTAGGTGGCGTTTCCTGTGCTCAGGCCCATCTCATAGATCGCCCTGACCTGCGGGTAGTCCTCTGGGAGCATCGGGCGAATGTTGAAACCGTTTTTGGTCATGCGCTCCATTCTCATGTGCAAAAAGCCCTCGCGCAAACTGCGCAGAGGGCTTCGTTTCACCGCGGCGGGTGAGGTGCAAAAACGTGGCTTACGCCTCGTTGATAATCGGCGCGAAAGCACCGTCTTCGCCACGGGTCCACTCAATGGTGCCGTGCTCGAATTCCTGGATCCAGCCGGACTCAGACGGCAGCGGAGTCTCAGCCTCCTTGGGGAAGCCCAGAGTCGACTCGTGGTTACCGTTAATCCACTCGTTGGCGATTTCGCCCCAAATCGGTGCGCCACCAGTGTTCTCGTTCCACGTGACGTAGTGCTCGCCGTCGTAGGAGACGATCCAGCCGTTCTCGGTCTCCTCCACAGCGACCGGCTCACCCCAGGCCGGGTCGGCGTACTTGTCGATCGCGGCTGCCAGGCCAGACGGTGCCATCACAGTCTCACCGTCGGCGGTAGCGATCTCGGTGGTATCGCCCTCAGCGCCCTCTGCATCCTCTGTGTCCTCAGCACCTTCAGCCTCTTCTGCCGCGGTCTCGGTAGCGGTTTCGACCTCGGTCGCGGTCTCCTCGACGACGGCAGTCTCGTCGGTGCTGTCCGCATCATCGGAGGAGCAGGCCACCAGCCCGGTTGCCAGGGAAAGAACTGCTGCGGATGCGGCAAGCTTGCGCGAGATAGTCATAAAAAGAAAACCCCTTCATACTATTTTGTACTGATCTATTACGGCCCCATTATGCAAGCTTTGCTTATCGACGCCGCCGTCCCCCACCCTTACGGGGGTGTTTTCGCGTCCCTCTCTTGCGCGGAGCACCGCTATACGCCTTGGCCTTCTTCTTGTCCGGTTTCGCGGACTGGGTGGTCCGCGAAGAGCGCACGGAACGCCCCTTGGTAATACCGACAAAGTCCTGAATTGCGTCGCAGTCATCGGCTTTTCGCCACACGAGCGCCACCGGCGTGGGTTCCACGGATGGCCCATACACCTCAAGCGGTACGACCTGTTTCTTCGAAAGGTGCGTCAGCAGCGGCAACGGGCCGTAGGCAATGCCAACATTGGCGGCCACCACCTGCAGCGCCTCCCGCACCGCGTCGACATCCGGGCGCTGCGCGAACGCGAGGTTGACGTACTCGTCTTCCAAGTCGCGCTCCGCTACTTTCTCCCCCACTTCGGCGTAGACAGAGTCTTTCGGGACAGCCACCCCCGGCGTCTCTTCGTAAAGGCGCACCACGTGAAAGTCTTCGCTCGCCTCGTCAAGCCGCGGATCGGGCAGGCGGATGAGGGCGACGGGAGGTGGGGACGACGGGGCGTCGATAAGCAGGGCCCAAGGGTCGGGCGAATCGACCGCCTCGATGCGATTGCCGGTGGCCTGCTGGTACCGGCGGATCCACTTCCCCGGCGCGGAGCCGGTGACGAAGGCGAAAGAGAGCATGGACAGAATGCTACCGTGTGCACCATGACACAGAAGACGCCGTCGAGCACGGCCATGAAGCCGGAAACCGCCGCCAAGAAGCTGGGCGTGTACCTGCCCGCTACCCCACAGGAGTTCCAGGAGGGGGCAGTCACCCACGCTGAGCTGCGCGAGCTGCAGCACAACCCGCCGGAGTGGCTCAAAGAGCTGCGACTTCACGGGCCGCACCCGCGCCCGGAAGTGGCGCGCAAGCTCGGTATCTCAATCACCGCGCTGAAGAAGCACGACATGGACCGCCCGCTGACCACCGCGGAAATCAGCGAGCTGCTGAAGGATCAGCCCGACTGGCTGCGCGAAGCCCGCGCGGCGCACGCCGCGCAACGCGGGGACGCGGAAGAGGCTTAGAGCATCTTCCAGTCTTCCAGCTCCGGGTAGAGCGGGTACTTCTGCGCCAGCTTGTCGACGCGGGCGTGCAGCGCCTCGACGTCAGCAGCCTCCCCCTTGATCAAGGTCTCGGCGATGATCTCCGCAACCTCGACAAAATCCTCCTTGCCAAACCCGCGGGTCGCCAGCGCGGAGGTGCCGATACGCAGGCCGGAAGTGACCTTCGGCGGGCGCGGGTCGAAGGGCACGGCATTGCGGTTCACGGTGATGCCCACGCTGTGCAGCAGGTCCTCGGCCTGCTGGCCATCCATCTCGGAATTGCGCAGATCCGCGAGCACCAGGTGCACATCGGTGCCGCCGGACACCACGTCCACGCCGGCCTCCTTGGCATCCGGCTGGGTCAAGCGCTCGGCGAGGATGCGTGCCCCCTCGAGCGTGCGCTCCTGACGATCCTTGAACTCGGGCATCCCCGCGATCTTGAACGCAGTGGCCTTCGCCGCGATGACGTGCATGAGCGGGCCGCCCTGCTGGCCAGGGAAGACCGCGGAGTTGAGCTTCTTGTTCAGGTCCTCGTCGTTGGTGAGGATGAAGCCGGAGCGCGGTCCGCCAATCGTCTTGTGTACGGTCGACGACACCACGTGGGCGTGCGGCACCGGAGACGGGTGCACGCCAGCGGCAACGAGGCCGGCGAAGTGCGCCATGTCGACCCACAGGTAGGCACCGACCTCGTCGGCGATGGAGCGGAACTCTGCAAAGTCCTCGTGGCGCGGGTAGGCGGACCAGCCGGCGATAATCACCTTCGGCTTCACCTCACGCGCCTGCTCGCGCAGCTTCGCCATGTCGATGGTGTGGGTGTCTTTTTCTACCTCGTAAGCGGCGACGTTGTAGAGGCGGCCGGAGAAGTTGATCTTCATGCCGTGGGTGAGGTGCCCGCCGTGGGCGAGGCTCAGACCCAAAATAGTGTCGCCCGGCTCGGCGAGCGCCATGAGCACGGCCGCGTTCGCCTGCGCGCCGGAGTGCGGCTGCACGTTGGCGTACTTCGCGCCGAAGACCTCCTTGGCACGGGCGATAGCCAGGTCCTCGACCACATCGACGTGCTCGCAACCGCCGTAGTAGCGCTTCCCCGGGTAGCCCTCAGCGTACTTGTTCGTCAGCACGGAGCCCTGCGCCTGCAGGACGGCACGCGGCACGAAGTTCTCGGAGGCGATCATCTCCAGAGTATTGCGCTGCCTGCTCAGCTCGTTGACAATGGCGTCGTGCACCTCGGGGTCAAAGGTGGCGAGATCCTGGTAGCGGAAGTCTTCAGACACGTGCTCCGGGTCCTTTCACTTGTATTCGATAGCATTTCTGCGCAGCCGTGTGATTTGGGCCGCTGGCTAGCAGTATAAACGGCTAAGGCGACGCGCGGGGCCACCTGTATTCACCCGCTCGCATACGCGGATGGAACAATGGCTGGCATGGCTCAAGGCGCACGAGGCTTCGATTCCAGCCCGTATCTGGATTTTCACCGCGATGATTGGCGCAAGCGGCGCGCGAAAATGCCGCAGGTGCTCACCGCCGACGAGGTGGAAAAGCTCAGCGGTATCGGCGAAAACCTCGACCTCGAGGAGGTCGCGGACATCTATTTGCCGCTGTCGCGTTTGATCCACCTACAGGTGCGGGCGCGCCAGAAGCTGACCAACGCCACGGAGACCTTCATCGGCGGCGACCCGGGGCACGTGCCTTTCATTATCGGGTTGGCGGGCTCCGTTGCAGTGGGAAAGTCGACGACCGCGCGTGTCCTGCAGGTCCTGCTGCAGCGATGGGATTCGCACCCGCGGGTCGATCTCATTACCACCGACGGCTTCCTCTACCCCACCGAAGTCCTGGAGGAGCGCAACCTCATGGCGCGAAAGGGCTTCCCGGAATCCTACGACCGCCGCAACCTCATGCGTTTTGTCACCGAGGTCAAGTCGGGAAAGCCGGTGGTGAAAGCGCCGATCTATTCGCATAACGCCTACGACATTTTGCCCGGCGAATTTATCGAGGTCCGCCAGCCAGACATCCTCATCTTGGAGGGCCTCAACGTGCTGCAGACCGGGCCAACCTTGATGGTCTCGGACCTCTTCGATTTTTCTATTTACGTGGATGCCGCAACCGAGCACATCGAGCACTGGTATATTTCGCGCTTTCTCAAGCTGCGCAACACGGCGTTTACAAAGCCGGGTGCGCACTTTGCCAACTATGCGGGCCTTGACGACGCCGCGGCGTCGCGGGAAGCCCGCGAGCTGTGGCAGTCGATCAACTTGCCTAACCTGGTGGAAAACATCTTGCCGACGAAAGTGCGGGCCTCGCTCGTGTTGCGCAAGGACTTCGACCACACTGTGCAGCGAGTCCGCATGCGCAAAATTTAAGGCTTACTTCCCGAACCGCCGCGAACGCTGCGAGTACTCGCGCAGCGCGCGTAAGAAATCGATCTTGCGGAACGCCGGCCAGTACGTGTCGGTGAACCAGATCTCCGAATAGGCGGCCTGCCACAGCAGGAAGCCGGAAAGACGCTGCTCGCCCGAGGTACGAATAACCAAGTCCGGGTCGGGTTGGCCGGAGGTGTAAAGGTGCTCGGAGATGGAATCGACCGTAACCGCCTCTGCGATCTCCGCAGCACTCGCACCTTTTGCCGCCTGGTCACCGATGAGCTCGCGCACCGCGTCGACAATCTCCTGTCGGCCGCCGTAGCCCACCGCGATGTTGACGGTCAGCCCCGCCTTGCCGGTAGTCGAGGCCGCGGAGCGCTGCATCCGCTCGACGACGTCGGGCGGCAGCAGGTCGAGGTGACCAACCAGGCGCACGCGGCACGAGTAGTGCTCGGTGGCAAGCCCGTCGATGACGTCCGAGATGATGTCGAAAAGCAGCTCGACCTCTTCGGAGGTGCGCTGGAGGTTCTCAGTGGACAGCAAGTAGAGCGTGACCACATCCACGTCCATCTCGGCGCACCACCGAACGAGCTCACCGATTTTTGCGCCCCCTGCACGGTGCCCCTGCGAGATATCGCTGAGCCCGGCCTCGCGGGCCCAGCGGCGGTTGCCATCGGCCATTACGGCGATGTGCTTCGGCCGCTTCTTTCCGCGCAGCTCGCGCCGCAAACGGTACTCGTATAGCGGGTACAGGATTTTTTCCAGCACAGTCACGCCACTCACCTTACCCTTGGCACGTACGCCTAGAAGATGTGCTTCTTGCTCCGGTCGAGCACGCCGGCTTCCTGCATTGCTTGGTCCAGGGCCTGCGTATCAAAGGGGTCAATGCCGTGCGCCTGCGCAAACTGCTGACGGCGCCGGAAACGAGAGAAACGCCGGTGGAAAGCGAAGCCGAGGGCAAGAATCGCCACGACCAGCACCACGATGATTAGCAGGCCCACTGGTGAGGCTTTGCCGAAGTCGGGCCCAACCGGTGTTTCCGCCGGTGCCTGGGCGAGGACGTAGCTGGAGGCGTTGGTGGCGGAGGCGGCCAGCGTGGAAAACATCGAGCTCATTGTTTCTAGGTGTCCTTCACTTCGTTACTTCTCTGCGGTGGGTATGCCGGCGAACAGATCGCATTCTGGCAGTTCGGTCTCCACGCGGCTGCGCGCGAGCTCAAACTCCTCGGTTGGCCACACTTCCTGCTGGTCAGCGACCGGGCTTGCCAGAAACGCGCCGGCCGGGTCGATCTGGGTGGCGTGCGCCCGCAGCGCCTCGGCGCGCTGCGGGAAATACTCACTGCATTCGACGCGGGTGGTCACTCGGCCCATCACGTCCGCCTTGTTTTCCTCCCAGCGGGCAATCATCAGTTCGTAGGGGCTGGGCTTGCCTTGGGCAATGAGCCGTTCTTGCAGCAGCTTCATGCGCTGCAAGATAAAGCCGTGGCTGTAGTACAGCTTCAACGGCGTCCACGGCTCGCCAGCCTCGGGCGCAAATTCGGGATCCCCCGATTTCTCCCAGGCAAGCATGGAAATTGTGTGCACCATAAGGTGGTCCGGGTGCGGGTAACCGCCGTTTTCATCGTAGGTAATGATCACGTGCGGCCGGAACTCGCGTATCGACGCCACCAGCTTCTCGGTCACCTGTACCGGGTCCTGCACCGCAAAGGAACCCTCTGGCAACGGCGGGAGCGGATCCCCTTCGGGTAGCCCGGAGTCCTGGTAGCCGAGCCATTCGTGCTCGACACCGAGCGCGCTCACCGCGCGCGCCATTTCCTCCTCGCGCACGGCAATGATGTTGTCGAGTACCCCCGGCCGGTCCATCGCTGGGTTGAGGATATCGCCGCGCCGCCCATCGGTGCAGGTCACCACCTTGACGCGGTAACCTTCAGCGGCGTACCGCGCCATCGTCGCCGCTCCCTTGGACGACTCGTCGTCCGGGTGCGCGTGGATTGCCAATAACCGCAAACCAGTCACTGAGAAACTCCAACTTTTGTAGGGGGCAGTGCGTTAACTCCGGCCCATCTTAGTACGATCAGGGGCGAAGTCATCTTTCACGCCTGCAGCAGTTTGTGAGGTCACCGTAGTGTCTAGCTCGAGTTCGCAACCTTCTTCCCCCTCCGCCCGCCAGCGCTACGGCTCAGAGGCAACAAAGCCCTCAAACCTTCCCGGGCGAATCATGGCGATCGCCGCCATCTTGCTCGTAGGGTTCATGATCTTCGCCGTCGCACGCGTGGTGAGCGACCGCTCGGCGCAGCCCATCAGCGCAGACTTCATCTCCCAAGAGCGCATCGACGATGACACCTCCCGCCTGTGGATTGACGTGACCCGTGACGACCCGGAGGCTCCGGCCTACTGCATCGTCATCGCCGTGGACTACCAACACGCAGAAATCGGCCGCCGCGAGGTGGTACTGCCCGCCGGTGGTGAGGAAATGCAGCGTATCGCGGTAGACATGCCGGTCAGTGGCGATCTCGCTTCCGGCCGCGTCTATGGCTGCGCGGATGAGATACCGGCCTACATGGATGCACAGAGCGCCTTTTACGCTGCGCGGTAGTGCCTGGCAGGTGTGCTAAAATCCCGCCTGTATATTTGTACGAGCACGTAATTGTTCCGTCGGACTGGGCCCGATCTGCATACCAGGCGGGCTCGTTTGACGTATGAGGGAAGGGTAAACCGCATGGCTGATACGCAGAAGCAGTACATCACCCCAGAGATGAAGGCCAAGCTCGAGGCAGAGCTGCAGGCGCTGATTGATAACCGCCCGGTCGTCGCAGCCGAGATCAACGAGCGCCGCGAGGAAGGCGACCTGAAGGAGAACGCGGGCTACGACGCGGCACGCGAGCAGCAGGACCAGGAAGAGGCCCGCATCAAGCAGATTTCCGAACTGCTGGCCAACTCCACCACCGAGCGCACCGGCGTTGTCGAGGGCGTCGCGCACGTGGGTTCCGTCGTCCACGTCTACTACGACGGCGACGAGAACGATAAGGAGACCTTCCTCATCGGTACCCGCGCCGCGTCCACTGACAATAAGGACCTGGAGACCTACTCCGAGAACTCGCCGCTTGGTGCCGCTGTGGTTGGCGCTTCCGAGGGCGAGACCCGCACCTACACGGCCCCGAACGGCCGCGAGATTTCGGTGACGATTCTCTCCGCGGAGCCGTATGATTCAGTTAAGGCGTCGACGCCGCGCGCTTAACACCCCCAGTTTTGAGTTGAACCGTAGAAGGACTGATCCTGTGATTTCCGTTTCCCGCCCCGCCGCTGCCGGTCTGATCGCTGTGGCAGCTGTGTCCCTCGCCGCCTGCCACCCGCCGCACCAGGTCGATTCCGAGCAGAAGATCGACACCGCAACCAGCCAGAAGGCTGAGTCCCTTGCGTCCTACGGCGCCACCACCGCGGCTTCGAGCGCCCCGGCTGATGCAACGCCGACTATCGCGAACTGCGGCGAGGTCGAGCTCGAGCGCCCGACCGAATTCAACCTTGACTGCCAGGGCCAGGATGACGTCCTGCAGAACATCACCTGGGATTCCTGGGGCGCTGAGTCTGCCACCGGCACCGGTACTCGCGTCACGCAGGACTCGGACGCGCAGCAGCCCGAGGTTGCTATCGCGTTGAGTAACCCGCAGCTGGTCAACGGAGTGCTGGCGTACACCGATATCACGGTTGACGGCACCCCGGTCTTCCCCGAGGGCAACTAGTCCACAAGCATAAAGCCCGGTACCGCAAGGTACCGGGCTTTTGCGTGCCTTAGCTTAGCGTTCCTGGAAGAGGTACAGCAGGCGCAGGATCTCGGTGTAGAGCCACACCAGGGTCACTGCGAGGCCGAGTGCCACGCCCCAGGCAGCCTGAGCCGGCGCGCCGGTGCGCACCAGTTTGTCGGCCACATCGAAGTCCTGCAGGAAGGACAGCGCCGCAAGCACCACGCACACGAGGCCGAAGATGATGGCCAGCGTGCCGCCGCCGCGCAGCGGGTTAATCCCGGTGAAGATGGCGAGGAGGAAGTTGCCCAGCGCCATAATCGCCACGCCGAAGATCAGGCCAGTGAGGATGCGGTTGAAGCGCGGGGTCACCCGGATGGCACCGGTGCGGTAGACCACGAGCATGCCGAGGAAGACGCCGATCGTGCCGACAATCGCCTGGAAGACGATCATGCTGCCGGACGAATCGCCGACCCGCATCCCGGCAAAGAGGAAGGAGAACCCGCCAACGAAGAGGCCCTCGAAAGCGGCGTAAATCAGCGTGAGGGTCTTGGAGCCGAACTTCTTCGAAAACGCGTGCACAAGCACGGTGATGAAGGCACCAATGGCACCGCCAAAGGTAAGCATGCTGGCCAGGCCCGCGTTGGACAGGCCCAGCATAAAGTTCGCGACCGCGAAGACGACAATGACCGCGAGGGTGATGCCGGTCTTGCTCACCACGTCATCGATGGTCATCGGGCGCTCGGCGTCTGTGACCTGCGGGCTCTGGTAGCCGTAGCCCTGCTGGTCGGCCTGGGGCAAGTTCTTCAGTACTGGGTTGTTACTTCGCACCTTTTGGTCAAGTCCTTTCCGTGTACGTGTTCACGCGTGTATCTGGCGCCACATCAGCGCCTGCTCACAATGTGTAACGCACCACTGTCGTGGAAAGTTCCCACGCGGGCCTAAAGTGTTGGTATGCAGTTGCCCAGTTGGGGCGCGCCTGCACTGTTTGCCCGCGCCCGCTCCCAGAGGTTTCGCCCCACGTTGGTGGGCGATGCGTTGCGCGAGCAGCTTCTTGCGTGCACCGGCGACCCGGATCCTTTTGCCACGATGTACCGCGACGTGGAAATCCTCGCTTTCCGGGTCGAGTCGCCACTGCCCCACTGGTTGTTTTCCACCTTCGGGCTCGCGCCGGTGCGATCCTCGCAGCCGCTGGCGGGCACGCATACCGAGCTGACGATTCGCGTGCCGGTTGGTCGCACTCCCCTGCCCCCGGACTGGCCCGCTGCGTTACTCGCGCACCTTGTGCGCCACATCCGGCAGCGCGGCGTCAGCATCGAGCAGGGGCACTACATGGACTTGCACCGACCGGTACGCCAAGGCTCCCAGCTGACGGGGCTGAGTTTCGTCACCGACCCGCTCCTCGGGATTGTCGACGGGCCGCTGGCTCTGACCCAGTTCACCTACGCGGTGGGGTTGACGACCGCAGATTTGCACGCAGCGCTTGCCTGGGATCCGCTGAAGTTCACGGGCGTGCTCGGCGACGTCTTCCCCCTTGGGTTAAGCGACCCAGACCGTGCCGACGTCGCCGCGGATGCACAAGCTGCAGACCGTATCATCGCTGCGACCAAAGCCGAGGGATCGAGCATCGGCGCTGCAAGCGTGCGCCTGCTCGATGCAGAGCCGAGCGGGCGTATCGACGTCGACGCCTCCGGCGCACGGGCGATTCTGCGCGCGATGCGCCACCGCCTGCCCTTTGGCCGCAGCTTCGCACTGGTGGAGGCAGCCGGCAGCGCGTGGCTGCTCTTCGAGCCGGCCGCAGATCCCGCGCTGACCCCGCAGGATCAGGGCCTGCGTGTGCAGACCCCCGACACGCTGCGCAACGAACTGCTGGCCACGTTGGACGCGAGTCCGGGCAAGTATTCCTTTGTCAGCGCACCGCTGACGCTGCACGTGGTAGACACCAGCACGTAAGCGCCGGAGCTTTTAGAGTTGGTGGAGAAGGATCACGCAGAGGAAAGGACACCCCATGGGCATCTTTGACAATCGGGTCGCACTGGTGACGGGTGCAGGTTCCGGCATCGGCAAGGCTATCGCCGAGGACCTGGCCGCGCACGGCGCCAAGGTGGTGGCGAGTGACATCAACGTTGAGGCCGTCGAAAAGCTCGCTGCGCAGATTGCGGAGCGAGGTGGCGTCGCGAAGCCTTTCGCCCAGGATGCCTCGAGTAAGGAAGACAACGCCGCCGCGGTCGCATTCGCGGTGGAGCACTTCGGCGCACTGCATCTCGCGGTGAACAATGCGGGCATCGGCGACCAGGTCCCGCTCGCCGAGAAGAAGCTCGAGGACTGGGACCGTTTGATCAACCTGAACCTCAACGGGGTGGCCTACGGCTGCCACTACCAGCTCATCCAGATGCTCGACCAAGACGACGGCGTGCCGTGCGCAATCGTGAACATGTCCTCGATCCACGGATCCGTGGCCCGCAAGGGCGGCATCGCCGCCTACGCCGCCGCCAAGCACGGGGTGATCGGGCTGACCAAATCTATCGCCGCCGACTACGCGGACAAAGGTATCCGCTGCACCTGCGTGGGCCCCGGCTACATCGATACCCCGCTGCTGGAGCGCCTGGGGGAAGAGAAGCGCCAGGAGCTGATGCACCGCCACCCGCAGGACCGACTTGGCAAACCCGAAGAGGTCGCCGCGCTGGTGCGCTTCCTGCTCAGCGACGAAGCCTCGTTCATCAACGGCTCCTACCACCTCGTCGATGGCGGCTACACCTCCATCTAGAAAGCGATCCTGTGTCCACTTCACCCCAACGCGCAGCCGTCATCGGCGCTGGTTTCGCTGGCCTCGCTACTGCTGCGCTGCTTGCCCGCGAGGGCTACGACGTCACCGTCATCGACCGCCTCGATGCTGTCGGCGGTCGCGCTGGCGAGGAAACCTTTGCGGGGTTTCGCTTCGACATGGGCCCGTCGTGGTACCTCATGCCGGATGCCTTTGACCACTTCTTTGCGCTCTTCGGCTACCGCACCGAGGAACTCCTGGACTTGGTACCGCTCGACCCCGCCTACCGCCTGTTCCCGCAGGGCCAGGCCCCAATCGACGTACCCCGGGATCCGGCACAGACCACGCAACTTTTCGAGTCGATCGAGCCCGGGGCCGGCGAAGCACTCACCGAGTATTTGGAGTCCGCGCAGCGCACCTACGACCTGGCGCTGCGGCACTTCCTCTACACCACCTTTTCTTCGCCTGCGGCGTTTCTCACCCCGGAGGTGCGCGCGGGCTACGCGGATTTAGCCAGATTCCTCACCACCCCGCTCGACCGCTTCGTCGCCCGCCGTTTCCGCGATACGCGACTGCGCCAGATGCTCACCTACCCCGCCGTCTTCTTATCCTCCCACCCCTCGAAGACCCCCGCGCTCTACCACCTGATGAGCCACACGGATCTCACCCAGGGCGTGCGCTACCCGCTCGGCGGCTTCGCTGCAGTGGTGGAGGCGGTCTACCGCATCGCCCGCGAGCAGGGCGTGCATTTCCGCATGGGCACTGAGGTCAGCGCGATCACCTTCGAGGGTTCGCGCGCCACCGGTGTGCAGGTAGGCACGGAGCAGTTGCTTTTCGACGTCGTCGTGTCCGCCGCCGACCTCCACCACACCGAGACACGCCTGCTGCCGCCGGACAGGCGCTCTTACGACGAGCCCTACTTCGGCAAGCGCGACCCCGGGGTCAGCGCAGTGCTCGTGCTGTGCGGGGTGCGTGGGAAACTCCCCCAGCTGGATCACCACAACTTGTTGTTTAGCCGCGAATGGGACACGGATTTCGACGCGGTCTTTGCCGGCCCTGTCACCGAGCGCCCACTCGGCGCCTCCCAGTCGATCTATGTGTCGAAGCCTTCCGCCACCGATCCGAGCACTGCCCCGACGGGTGACGAGAACCTGTTCGTCCTCGTTCCGGCTCCGTCCTCGGCGGCGCTGGGGGCAGGCGATGCGTACGGCGAGGGGGCGTCGGCAAGCGTGCAAGCGATCGCCGATGCTGCCCTGGACCAGATCGCCCAGTGGTGCGACATCCCGGACCTTCACGAGCGCATCGTGGTGCAAAAGACGGTGGGCCCAGCTGATTTTGCCGCGCGCTACCACGCGTGGTCCGGCGGGGCGATCGGTCCGGCGCATACGCTGCGGCAATCGGCCTTTCTGCGCGGGCGCAACGCCTCCCGGAAGCTGGAGAATCTCTACTACGCCGGCGCGACAACGGTGCCCGGGGTGGGCGTGCCGATGTGCCTGATCAGCGCGGAAAACGTGCTCAAACGGTTGCGGGGTGACAGGAGTTCCGGCCCACTGCCAACCGATTTTTAAGTATGGTCGGGCCCATGAAACGACACGCAGCAATTGCCGCAACGCTTGTGACCACCATCGGCCTGACCCTGGCCGGCTGCTCCGAGGACGATGCCCCTGTCGCCGAAGCACCTGAGTCTGCAGAGTCTGCAGAGTCCGCAGGAACTGCTGAATCGGCGGAAGCCTCCGCAGCGAAGGAGGACGACTCCGGCGAGGCCCCCACCGAGCACAGCAAGAAGGCCCAGGAGCTCATCGCCGCGTTCAAGGAGCACTACCCCGACGCAGAAGAGACGGACCTCAACGAGCTGTATGCGCAGATGGAACAGGCCAACGAGGAGATACCCGAAGAGCCAGACGTGAAGGTGGATCCGCCGGAGTGCGACTTCTCCGATAAGACTGAGGAGCTGGATACGCTGGCCACCGATCGCTCCTTCGGCACGCTGGTCTCGACAACCGTGGGCGGCTCGGAACCTACCGAGGATGATATGGGGATTCCCCCGATGGATGCGACCTCGATCGACCTAGTCATCCACGACTTCGCCGACGAGAAGGACGCCAAGACCTACCTCGAGGGCAGCGACCTGTACGACGGCAAGTGCTCCGAGATCACCGTCACGAACGGCGAGGGCGAGGGCGCGTTTGAGGCCCACCAGACCTTCGAGAAGAACGACCTCTCCCTCGACGGCGCGGACGATTCCTTCTCCAACAACGTGACCATGGATGGCGCGCTCAGCCAGAGCGGCGGCATGCTGTTTGCCCGCTTCGGCAGCACTGTGGTGACCATTTCTACCTCTGGCCAGGACCCGGACGAGGCCCGCCAGGCGCTCGAAGAGACCGTTTCGGCCCTGAACTAGAAAAAGGGCAGATTTGGTGCCCCCAGTGGGACTCGAACCCACACTGAATCGATTTTAAGTCGACTGCCTCTGCCGATTGGGCTATGGGGGCAACAGGCAAATATCGTACCCGCCCACACCGTCTCACCCCGAATCGGCACCGTGCGGCCCCCTGGGTAAGGTAGAAACACACCCAGCGGAAGAACAAGCGAATGATTGTTCGATTGAAGTGCTTCCAATGTTTGCGCCCGCATTACACTCATGCGTTAAAACAAACGGGTTAATACAAGGTAGGTTGCACGATGAAGGAAAAGCTGACGTCAGTTGAGATTTGCGCAGGTGCCGGCGGTCAGGCATTAGGCCTGGAACAGGCTGGATTCGACCACAGCGCTGTTGTAGAAATTGACAACCACGCGGTTGCAACGCTTCGCGCCAATCGTCCGGAATGGAATGTTATCCACCAGGACGTCTTAGAGTTCGACATCTCCCCCTACACCGAAGATCTCGATCTTTTTGCTGGAGGTGTCCCCTGCCCTCCTTTTTCCATTGCCGGTAAGCAGCTCGGCCAGGACGACGAACGCGATCTTTTCCCACGTGCAATTGAGCTGATAGCCGAGGCCCACCCTAAAGCTGTAATGCTTGAAAACGTCAGGGGCTTGGCACAGCCCCGATTTGAGGCATATCGAAGCCAGCTCGTCAACCAACTTGCGGACTTGGGCTACCAATCGCATTGGGAACTAATCACCGCAGCTGACTATTCGGTGCCCCAACTAAGACCACGCTTTATCCTCGTCGCGCTACAAGAAGAATACGCGGAGTACTTCGCTTGGCCCGAGCCGGTTGGCACCAGAACAACAGTGGGAGAAGCGCTTGAGCCGCTCATGGCCGAGAATGGCTGGCCTGGCGCAAAGGCCTGGGCAAAGCAAGCCAACAATATAGGCCCAACCCTCGTTGGCGGTTCGAAGAAGCATGGGGGCCCTGACGTTGGCCCGTCACGGGCCCGGGAAGCTTGGAAGAAGCTCGGCGTGCGTGGTACCAGTATCGCGGAAGAGTCCCCCACCGCCGATTTCCCAACAGATCTCCAAGAGGAGCTTCCTCGCCTGACTGTTAGGATGGGCGCAGTAATCCAGGGCTTCCCTTCGGAGTGGAAGTGGGAGGGCGGCAAAACCGCCGCCTGGAAGCAAGTAGGAAATGCATTCCCGCCACCGGTCGCACGAGCTATCGGTACTCGCATCGCCGCTGCATTGCGAAAAGAGCCCCTAGCCCAGCTCGCTCCCGCGACTCCGATTATCCCCGACCTGCCGCTCTTGGAAGAACTCTCATCATGACAATGCACCCTGCGCTCATCACCGCTGCGCGGCAGAACCTCCACCGGGAGCTAATCGATAGCGGAACGTTGACCATTACGGAAACGAACCTTGGCCGGGTAGCTTCAAATGCTGATCGGAGCCAAGCAACCTCCCGCCGACTCGCTTTGCACGTCGCCGAGCAGCTTCATGCGCATACTGCGGTAAAAAGCGCTGGCCAAACCGCCGGTGCAGGATTCGAACGCATCGTCGCCGATTTCTTGCGGGCTACGTTTCCGAAGATGCAATCTGCTCGTCCAGGGGATTGGACAATCCTTAACGTAGGTAGCTCTCGGCGAAAAGATCACCTCTCCGCGTATGAGCCTTACACACATCTGGCCGACCTCGCCGAAGCGATTCGTCTAAACCCCGAAATCGGTGCCTCGCTTGGCAATAACTACGTCATTTCCCCGGACATCCTCGTCCTGCGGGAGGCCTTACCCGACAGCACCTTGAATCAAGACCTCAAGGTAGTTGATGACCACTCAGGTTTGCTTTCCCCAGTGCGTGCTGCAAACCGCAATTCTCCAACCCAGCACGTTCACGCGGTTATTTCCTGCAAGTGGACAATGCGCAGCGACCGATCCCAAAATACACGCGCGGAAGCACTAAATCTCATCCGCAACAGGAAAGGACGATCCCCGCACATCATCGCTGTCACAAACGAACCCACGATGAGCAGAATCGCTAGCCTTGCCCTCGGCACCGGCGACATTGACATGGTGTACCACGTCGCGCTCAATGAGCTGATGCTCGCAATCGAGGATGAAGGCAGCGATGATGCGAAGGAGCTCCTCGAGACACTGGTACATGGCAACCGATTGCGAGATATCGGTGACCTCCCGCTCGACCTATCGGTCTAACTATCTGTACCCCAATGCCCCGCCAATGGCTCTTCCTTCTGCCCTGCGCCCTCGGCGCGCTCGGGCTCTTCCTCGCCCGCCGCGCAGGCGACGGCTCCCCCGGTTTCTTCGCCGCCACGCTCGCTACCGCCGCACTCTACGGTCTCGCCTGGTGGGTGTGGGGAAATCCTTCGGCGCTTTCCGGGCCGCGCAAGCTTCACGACGTCGCGCTCGGGGTCGTATCCGGCCTTGCGCTCGCCCTCGTGTTCTTCCTCGGCGCACTCGTCGTCGCTTTTATCCCGTTTCTGGCCGAGCCCGCGACCGAGCTGCTCGCTACCACGCAGAAGGGTGGGCTTGTGCCCACCCTTGCCGTGCTCGTGCTCAACGGGGTTGGCGAGGAGCTGGTCTACCGCGACATGGTGCCGCGCCAACTCAGGGCTATGGGTATTCACGCCACGGGTATTTTCTCCACGCTGCTCTACACGCTGATCACCGTTGCGATGGGCGTGCCGCTCCTACTCGTCGGCGCGTGCGTGTTGGGCGCGCTGGCTTTCGTGCTCGCCACGCGCACCGGCAGGTGCCTCGCCCCAATCGCCGCGCACCTGACGTGGAGTACCTCCATGGCTCTGGTGCTGCCGCTGCTGCTTACTCGCTAACCGAGATCACTTTCTTCTTTTTCTTCTCCTTCTGCTTCACCCCGTTCACGTCGATGGTGTCGACGTCGAACATGGCAGAGATGAAGTCGGCCACCCACTGCACGAGTTCGATGTCGCGCAGGTTCGGGCTGTTGATCGCCTTCGACTCGCGCGGCATGGGCACCTGCAGCGTCTTCGCGGCGGCGCGGTAGTTCGCCCCGGAATACAGGCGCTTGAGTCGCACCTGCTTGGAATCCGGCAGCTCGACGGGGTGGAACTTGATGCGCGTACCCTGCACCAAGATGTCTGCAATGCCGGCCTTGCGCGCCTGGTGGCGCAGCCGTGCCACGGCCATCAGGCGGTCGACCTCCACCGGCATGGGACCGAAACGATCCACCATTTCCTCTGCCACGCGGCGCAGGTCGTCTTCCTCGCGCGCCTCGGCGAGCTTGCGGTAGATCTCCAGGCGCAGGCGCTCGGCGTTGACGTAGGTTTCGGGGATGTGGGCGTCGACAGGCAGATCCACCCGGATCTCCTTCGGCCCCTGGTCAGTGCCGTCGATGGGCCCGCCGTCCAACATGGTCTTGAAGGTTTCGACGGCCTCGCCGACCAGGCGGACGTACATGTCAAAGCCCACGCCGGCGATGTGGCCGGACTGCTCGGCACCAAGCACGTTGCCGGCACCGCGCATTTCCAGGTCCTTCTGCGCGACCGCGATACCCGCGCCCAGGTCGTTGTTCTGGGCGATGGTGGCCAGGCGGTCGTAGGAGGTTTCGGTGAGCGTCTTTTCCTTCGGGTACAGGAAGTAGGCGTAGCCGCGCTCGCGAGAGCGCCCCACGCGGCCGCGCAGCTGGTGCAACTGGCTTAGGCCCATGTTCTGGGCGTTTTCCACAATGAGTGTGTTCGCGTTCGCGATGTCCAGGCCGGTTTCCACGATCGTGGTACACACGAGCACGTCGTACTCACGGTCCCAGAACCCCTGCACGGTCTGCTCGAGCACCTGCTCGCTCATTTGTCCGTGTGCGACCACCACGCGTGCCTCGGGCACGAGCTCGCGCAATGCGCGCGCCGTTTTCTCAATGTCGGAGACCTTGTTGTGGATGTAGAAGACCTGCCCGTCGCGCAGCAGCTCACGACGAATCGCCGCCGCCACCTGCTTGTCCTCCTGCGGCCCCACATAGGTCAGCACCGGGTGGCGGTCCTCGGGCGGGGTGGTAATCGAGGTCATCTCCCGGATCCCGGTCAGGCTCATCTCCAGGGTGCGCGGGATTGGCGTCGCGGTCATGGTGAGCACGTCCACGTGGCTCTTGAGCGCCTTGATGTGTTCCTTGTGCTCCACGCCGAAGCGCTGCTCCTCGTCCACGATGATCAGGCCGAGTTCTTTCCAGTGCACGCCGGTGGCCAGCAGGCGGTGGGTGCCGATCACCACGTCGACAGAGCCGTCCGCCAACCCCGCGGTGATCTCCTTGGCCTCCTTCGCGGAGGTAAAGCGCGAGAGTTCACGCACGGTGACACCGAAGCCCTCCATCCGCTCGGCGAAGGTGGAGTAGTGCTGTTGGGCCAACAAGGTAGTCGGCACGAGCACGGCGACCTGCTTGCCGCCCTGCACCGCCTTGAATGCGGCGCGGACCGCTACCTCCGTCTTGCCAAAGCCGACGTCGCCGACGATAACGCGGTCCATCGGCGTGGGCTTTTCCATGTCGTCTTTGACCGCCTCGATGGCAGCGAGCTGGTCCTCGGTTTCCACGAATGGGAAGGCGTCTTCCATCTCCTGCTGCCAAGGGGTATCCGGGGCAAAGGCGTGCCCCGGCGCGGCTTGGCGCTTGGCGTAGAGCTCGATGAGTTCGCCGGCGATCTCGCGCACGGCGGCGCGGGCCTTGCGCTTGGTGTTCTTCCAATCCGAACCGCCCATCTTGCTCAGGTGCGGCTTTTCTCCGCCGGTGTACTTGCTCAACAGGTCGAGCGATTCCATAGGGACCCAGAGCTGGTCGCCGGGCTGGCCGCGCTTGGCCGCCTGGTACTCCAGCACGATGTACTCGCGCCGCGAGTCCTCGTCCCCGGTCTTGATGGTGCGCTCGGCCATCTTCACGAACTTGCCGATGCCGTGCGTGTCATGCACGACGTAATCGCCCGGGGACAACGCCAATGGATCCACGCGGTTGCGACGCCGCGGGGCGCGCCGCTTCGCCCCAGCGATGTCGCCGACGCGGTTGCCGGTGAGGTCAGTCTCCGTGACCACCACGAGGTTGGGCCCGGGAATAACCACGCCTGCGTGGCTCAGCGCCTGATAGAGGGTGACTGCGCCGTCGACGGGCTCAAGGCCGTCGGTGGCGATGCGGGCAGACACACCATGCTCGCGCAGCCGCTCGGCGGTCCGCTCGATGGTGCCCTTGGCAGGCGCAACAAAGGCGACCTTGCCGTTATTGTGCTGCACATGCAGCTTCAACGTGGCGTAGAGCTGTTCAATCGCTTTCGGGTCGCCCTTCGGTGCTGGCGCGGGTTCGAACTCCAGGGGAAGGGTCTCCGCGTCGTCTGCGGTGAACATGCCGGGAGGGGCAAACGTCCACCAGGCGTTACCTGCGTTTCGCGCCGAAACTTCGAGCGACTCATAAGAACGGAACGACGACGCAGAAGCATCGAGCCCCTCGACGGCGAGCGGGCCCTCGGCGCCCATGGCAGCGGCCTCCCAGCCGGCTTCGAGGAACTCGTGGTCGGTGGCTTCCAAATCGGCGATGCGGGAGCGCACCTTCTCCGGCGAGGTCACCAGGCAGATGGAGCCGGAGGGCATGAGCTCGGGCAGCACCGAGTAGGGCTGATCGGTCAGCGCGGGGATGAGCGCCTCCATCCCGTCGGCGTGCATGCCTTCGGACACGCGGGTCAAAAGCTGCACCAGGGTGGGGTTGGAGGGGAACTTCCGGGCGAGAGCGTCGGCTTTTTCGGACACGGTGGCGTCGATAAGCAGCTGCCTGGCGGGGAAGATCTCGACGAGCTCGGCCTCCTCGATGGTGCGCTGGTCCGCGACCGCGAAGCTGCGGATGTCGGTGACCTCATCGCCCCAGAACTCGATGCGCACAGGGTGCTCGGCGGTTGTGGGAAACACATCAATGATGCCGCCGCGGGTGGCAAAGTCCCCGCGTTTCGACACCATATCGACGTGCTCGTAAGCGTAGTGGGCAATCTGCTCGGTCAGCTGCCCGAAGTCGTACTCGTGGTCGCGCTCGACGCGAATCGGGGCGATCTTCGGCAGGACCGGCTGGCAGGCGGCGCGCGCGGCGGCGACGATCACCTGCGGCATCTCCCACAGCACCTTGGCGCGGCGACCAACCACGTCAGGCGCGGGCGACAGCCGCTCGTGCGGCAGCGTTTCGTAGGCCGGGAACTGCGCGACCTTGTCAGGCCCCAGCAGGGCGGCCAGCTCCGCGCTCAGATCCTCCGCCTCGTGGCCGGTGGCGGTGACAATCAACAGCGGCACCTCGCGCGCCAGCGCGCCGGCGGCCCAGGCACGCACCTGGTCGATCCCGGTCACGTGCAGCGTGTCCATCCCGATGTTGGCCACCAGCCCCTTGAGTTTGGGGTCCGTCAGGGCCATGGTGAGCAGCCCGCCTAGCGCAGGCGCCGAAGCAACAGTGCTTGCCATGTACTTACTCGTCCTTACTACTTCCCGTTGTAGGCTCAATCTCAAACGGCACGATATGCGGCTGCGCCTCTAAACCGCGCAGCCCGTTCCAACACATGTTGGCAATGTGGGCGGCCGTTTCGTACTTATCCGGCTGCCGCTTATCCAGCCACCACAGGGCGGTATTCGACACCGTGCCAACGAGTGCCTGCCCGTACAACATGGCCACCGACGCATCTAATCCGCGCTGCCGAAACGCCTGCTCCAACAGCGCCGAGACCTGCGAGGTCACCCGGTTGAGCAGTGTGGCATACGACGGCTTCTCCCCCGGCGGCTGACCGCGCGCAATAATGATAAACCCGTCTGTTTCCTCTTCCACGTACGTCAGCACGGCGACCACGCCCTTCTCAATGCGCTCGCGCCACCGACCGTGCTGGATCACCGTAAAGATGCGCTCCTCCAGCTTGGCCATCTCTTGCTCGATCACCGCGCGGTACAGGCCCTCCTTGCCACCGAAGTGCTCGTAGATGGCGGGCTTGGACACCTCCGCACGCGCGGCGAGTTCTTCGACAGAAATACCGTCGAGGCCGCGTTCTGCAAACGCGGCGCAACCGACGTGGATGAGTTGATCCCGGCGCTGCGCGCCGGTCATTCGCTGACGGGCCATGCATTCCAGCTTACGTACCGCGCACCACGGCCTGGTATTTAAGGTTTTGGTAACCATGCGCTAGAATGAGTGCCTGCTGTTCCCCATGGTGTAATCGGCAACACTACGGTTTTTGGTACCGTCATTCTAGGTTCGAGTCCTGGTGGGGAAGCAATTGCCCGGCCCGCGCTGTACGCAGGCCGGGCACTGTTACATGTTCAGGCGCGTCTAAACTGACATCGGTTTATCGCCCCACTGGAAGGTTCGCTGTACATGCCCCGCCCGATTCACAGCTCAACCAAGTACGTCCCTGCACTCGACGGCATCCGCGTCATGTGGCCCACCGCAGCAACCGGCAGACCGTCGAACGCCTTCCCCGCCGGTGTCGAAACCGCGGACATCCCGAAAGATGCCGAAGTCAGCTCCGAGGGGCCGAAGTAGGGATTCTGAACTGCCCCATCATGCCCTCATCCTCGTGGAAGAGCATGTGGCAGTGGTACATGAACGTGTAGTCGTCGTTGCGGTGCATGGGAATGTCCACGTGCAGGCGCACCGTTGACAGCGGCGGGACGTAGATGGTGTCGTGCCAGCCCTCGGTGAACTCTACCTCGCCGCCTTCGACATCCAACACGCGAAAGCGCGCATTGTGGATGTGGAAGTTGTGCGGCCAGTCTGCGTTCTCGTTGGTCACGGTCCAGATTTCTGGGCCTTCTTCCGTCTTTTCAAAATCAATGCGGTCCATGTCCATGGACTGCTCGTTGATCTGGAAGCCGTTGAGCCGGAATTCCCGCTCGGCCACGGCGTCGGCCGTTTTCACCGGTGCCGTCTCCGGCAGTGCTGGAGACGCTTCCTGGTCAAGCGTGTCCGGCACCTTGATCTGCATGAGGTCGAAGACATCGGTGAGCCCGAAGCCGTTAGCTCCCTCCTCGTCGGGCAGTCCCCCACGGTCGGGCACGCCGATGGAGCGCAACTCCAGGTCCTTGCCCGGCTGAAGGTCCACGATCACTTCGGCGCGCTCGCCCGGGCTGAGCAGAATGGAGTCCACTTCCACCGGGCGTTCCAAAAGCCCCTGGTCGGTGGCAATCACATGGAAAGGCACGCCCAGGCTCAAGTTGTGGAAGCGCATGGTGGCGCCGTTGAGCAGCCGCAGGCGCAGACGCCCGGCCTGCGCCTCGAGTTCCGGCTTGGTGATGCCGTTGACAAGCGGAGTATCGCCCAACAGCCCGTAGGTGGGGTCGATCGTCTCGTCGAGCTGGCCTTCGTCGGTGAACTTCGCATCAGTAAGCACCACCGGTATGTCGTCCACGCCGTACGTATTCGGCAGCCCGAGTGCATCGGAGGCCTCGTCGGCGACCACGATGCCACCGGCTAAGCCCCGGTAGGCGTGCAGCGCGGACACCCCGTGCGGGTGCGGGTGGTACCACAAGGTCGCCGCGTCCTGCTCCACGGTCCACGTCGGCGTCCAGGTCTCCCCCGGCGGGAACGTCAGCGCCGGGCCGCCGTCAGCGTCGGCGGCTAGGTGCATACCGTGCCAGTGCACCACGGTCGGCTCGGGGACCTCGTTGCGTACGGTCATGCGGATGTGCTCGCCCTTGCGCATGTACAGCGTCGGGCCAAGGAAAGCGCCGTTAAAGCCCCAAGTCTTACTTGTCACTCCGGGCAGGATCTCGTGGGTGCCTTCCTGCGCGGTCAGTTCGAAAGTACGGGTGTTGCCGTCGAGTTCTCCCTCGTACAACGGCGGGATGGGCAGCGGCCGCGCAGGTTTATCGGCGCCCTTCGGCGTGGGTTGGTCGCTCCTTGAGCAAGCCGCAAGCACCGTTCCGGCGCTCAGGACCATACCTTTGAAAAATGTGCGTCGGGAAAATCCGCGTGCCATGCCTTACCTCCTGCTTATTCGCGAGTTTGGTGCGCCTAATACGCGCGCATGTTCTGCATCAACCCTACTATTTGGGCCTATGAGCACATCCCCCGATTCGGCGATGCCGCACCAGGAGTACAACGCGCGCCGCTTTATCTGGTCGAACGGCCTGCAGGGCATCGGCGATCAGATTGTCGCCGCAAAGACGGTGCTGCCGTGGTTATTCACCGCAGCTGGCGTCCCACCGGCGTTTACCTCGCTGCTCGTGCCGATCCGCGAGTCTGGCTCGATGCTCCCGCAAGCCGCGCTCACCCCCTGGGTCACCGCGCAGGCAAAACGCAAGCGCGCCTGGCTCATCGGCTCGTGGGGCCAGGCAGCTTCGGCCGCGCTCATCGCACTCAGTGCCATGCTTTTCGACGGCGCCCTGCTCGGCGTCATCGTCCTCGTCCTGCTCGCCGCGCTATCGATCTTCCGCGCCCTGTGCTCAATTGCGGGCAAAGATGTCCAGGGCCGCACCATCGCGAAAGGCACCCGCGGTGTGATCACGGGCCGCGCCACCGCGCTCTCAGGTGCGTTTACCCTGGCAATCGGCCTGCTTTTGTCCTTTTTGCCGAACGATTTGCCGCGCTGGGTGATCGTGGCGCTCCTTGCTGTGGGTGCCTCCACATGGGCGTTCGCCTCCCTCGTCTTCCGCTCCATCAAGGAGCCCGCAGAGGATCCTTCCCCGAAGTCCAAGGAAAACTGGGCCAAGCAGACCTACGACCTGGTCAAGGGCGATCGGCAGCTGCAGAAATTCCTTGTGGTGCGCTCGCTCATGCTGGTCACCGCGCTGTCTACCCCGTTCATCGTGGTGCTTGCGCAAACGGAGGGCGCGGATCTGTCCAGCCTGGGCGCGTTCATCATCGCCTCCGGCGGCGCGGCGCTGCTCGGCGGGCGTATTTCCGGTGTCTTTTCGGACCGTTCTTCGAAGACGACGATGGCGTGGGCGGCCGGGGTGGCGTCGACAAGCTTGCTCCTGCTCGTCGCGAGCGCGAACCTGCTGCCCGCGGCGGCCAACGCGTGGATCATGCCGATCGGCTTTTTCGTGGTGAACCTCGCGCACACTGCGGTGCGGGTGAGCCGCAAAACCTACCTGGTGGATATGGCTGACGGCGACCGGCGCACTCTGATTACCGGTGCCGCGAACACCGTGATGGGCGTCGTTTTGCTGCTCGTCGGCGCGCTCTCTTCGGCTATCTCCGTGTTTGGGCCGCAGACGACGCTGATCTTCCTGGCCATCGTCGGTTTCATCGGCGTCGCCTCCGCCGCGAACCTCAAAGACGTCTCCAGCGGCGCCGCGTAGCGGTGGATACGTTAACGTAAGAAGACATCTGCCCTTATGTAGTGAATTAAAGGAGCTAAGCGTGGCCAACAACTCTCAGCGCGCCGTCGTCGTTCTCGCGGCCGGTGCCGGAACTCGGATGAAGTCGACGAAGCAGAAGACGCTGCACGAGATCGGCGGGCGCAGCCTGCTGTCGCACTCGCTGCACGCTGCGGCGGCGGTCGAGCCCGCGCACGTCGTGGCCGTGGTCGGCCACCAGCGCGACCAGGTCTCCCCTGCGGTCGATGCGATCGCTGAAGAGATGGGCATCCAGATTCTGCAAGCCGTGCAGGAGGAGCAAAACGGCACCGGCCACGCCGTCCAGTGCGGCCTTGGGGCGATCCCGGATTTTGAGGGCACCGTGGTTGTGACCAACGGCGACGTGCCGCTGTTGCAGCCGGCAACTATTGACGCGCTGATCGAAGAGCACGAGCAGGCCCACGCCGCCGTGACCGTGCTCTCCCTGGAGTTTGCCAACCCGACTGGCTACGGCCGCATCATCCGTGACGAGGCGGGCAACGTCCGCGAGATCGTCGAAGAAAAGGACGCTAACGAAGCACAGAAGCAGGTCCGCGAGGTCAACTCCGGCGTCTTCGCCTTCGATGGCGCGGTGCTACGCGACGCGCTCACCCGCATCAACTCTGACAACGCACAAGGCGAGCTCTACATCACCGACGTGTTGGGCATCGCCCGCGGCGACGGGAAGAAGGTGGCTGCCTTCATCGCGCAGGACGCCCGCGAGCTCGCCGGCGTCAACGACCGTGTCCAGCTGGCCGCTGCCGGCAAGGAACTCAACCGCCGCCTCGTGGAGCAGGCAATGCGCGCCGGCGCGACTGTAGTCGACCCGGACACCACGTGGATCGGCGTGGACGTGGAAATCGGCCAGGACGTGACCATCCACCCGAACACCCAGCTGTGGGGCTCCACCGTCATCGGCGACCGCGCGGAGATCGGCCCGGACACCACGCTGACCGACATGGAGGTGCACGCTGGCGCGAAGGTCGTGCGCACGCAGGGCGAACTCGGCGTGATCGGCGAGGACGCCACCGTCGGCCCGTTCACCTACATCCGCCCGGGCACCGAGCTGGGCGCCCGCGGCAAGCTCGGCGGTTTCGTCGAGTCCAAGAACGCTAAGATCGGCGAGGGCTCGAAGGTCCCGCACCTGACCTACATTGGCGACGCGACCGTCGGCCGCGAATCCAACATCGGTGCCTCCTCCGTCTTTGCCAACTACGACGGGGTAAACAAGCACCACACCACCATCGGCGACCACTGCCGGACCGGCTCTGACACCATGTTCGTCGCTCCGGTCACCATCGGTGATGGTGCCTACACCGCCGCGGGTACAGTAGTGACTGAAGATGTCCCGTCTGGCGCGCTCGCCATCAAGGAGGGCCGCCAGCGCAACATCGAGGGCTGGGTGGAAAAGCGCCGCCCCGGAACCGACGCTGCGGAAGCGGCGAAAAACGCACGCGAGAACTAAAGGATCGCAATGACTGGATACTCAACTGAAAGCCACAAAGACCTCAAGGTCTTCACTGGTCGCGCACATACGGCACTTGCTGAGCGGGTGGCCGCGGAGCTCGGGATCGAGCTGGTGCCCACCACCGCTCGTGATTTCGCCAACGGCGAGATCTTCATCCGCTTCGAGGAGTCTGTCCGTGGCGCAGACTGCTTCGTTATGCAGTCGCACGCGCAGCCGCTGAACAAGTGGCTCATGGAGCAGCTCATCATGATTGACGCGCTCAAGCGCGGCTCCGCCAAGCGCATCACCGCGATCCTGCCCTTCTACCCCTACGCCCGCCAGGACAAGAAGCACCGCGGCCGCGAGCCGATCTCGGCCCGCCTGATCGCGGACCTGCTCACCGCCGCCGGCGCGGACCGCATCGTCTCGGTGGACCTGCACACGGACCAGATCCAAGGCTTCTTCGACGGCCCGGTCGACCACATGCACGCCCAGCCGATCCTGGTGGACTACATCAAGTCCAAGTACTCCCTGGACAACCTCGTGGTTGTCTCGCCCGACGCAGGTCGCGTGAAGACGGCGGAGAAGTGGGCCAACGCGATGGGCGACGCCCCGATGGCCTTTGTGCACAAGACCCGCGACATCGATGCGGCAAACAAGGTGGTGTCCAACCGCGTCGTCGGCGACGTTGCCGGCAAGGACTGCGTGCTCATGGACGACATGATCGACACCGGCGGCACCATCGCGGGTGCCGTCGGCGTGCTCAAGGAGGCGGGCGCAAAGTCCGTCGTCATTGCCTGCACCCACGGCGTGTTCTCCGACCCGGCCCGTGAGCGTTTGAGCGAGTGCGGCGCGGAAGAGGTCATCACCACCGACACCCTGCCGCAGTCCACCGAGGGCTGGAAGAACCTCACGGTGCTGTCCATTGCCCCGCTGCTGGCAAAGACGATCCGCGAGATCTTTGAGAACGGCTCGGTGACCACCCTCTTCGAGGGTCAGGCATAGGTGAGTGAGTTCACCGCCCCGCCAGTCGACGATGGAGGCCTGAAGCGCGGGGTGAAAACCCGCCACATGCAGATGATTGCCCTGGGCTCGTCCATCGGCACAGGGTTGTTCCTGGGCTCCGCGGAATCGATCAACTACGCCGGTCCCGCGGTGCTCCTCGGCTTCGTCATCGTCGGCGCGATCGTCTACCTGCTTATGCGCATGCTGGGCGAGATGGCGGTCGCGCACCCGGTCTCCGGCTCCTTTGCCGCCTACGCGCGCGATTTTATCGGGCCACGGGCCGGCTTCATCGTGGGTTGGAACTGGTGGTTTACCACCATCGTGGTGGGCATGATCGAGCTCACCGCGATGGGCACCTTCTTAGACTTTTGGTTCCCCGACATCCCCCACTGGCTCACCGCCCTGGTCACCCTGGCCATCGTCGTGTTGATCAACGCCGCCCGCGTGAGCGTGTTTGCGGAGGCCGAGTACTGGCTTTCCTTTATCAAGGTCGTCGCTCTGACCTTGATGATCATCTTGGGGCTCGTGCTCGTCCTCGGCCTGGGTCCCGAGCCCGCGGTGGGCACGGAGAACCTGTTTATCCACGGCGGCTTCTTCCCGAACGGCGCCACCGGCGTGCTCTTCTCTTTAGTCGCGGTGACGTTTACCTTCGGCGGCATCATGTCAATCGGCACGGCCGCGGGCGAGGCCGAAAACCCCTCTACGACGATCCCGCGCGCGGTCAATTCCGTCATCTGGCGCATCCTGCTGTTCTACTTGGGTGGCATGAGCGTCATCTTGCTGCTCGCGCCGTGGGACGAGCAGGGCGATTCAGCCAGCCCGTTCATCCGGGTGCTTACCGCCGTCGGCGTCGATGGCGCTGCCCACCTGCTCAACCTGGTGATCCTGGTGGCAGTGGCCTCGGTGTGCAACACGATGACTTACTCGGGCAGCCGCATGCTGCGCGACTTGGCGCGCAACGGCCAGGCACCGGAGTTCTTCGGCGAAACAACAAAGAAGGGCCTGCCGCTGAGGGCCCTGCTTTTCGACGCCGCGCTCATGGGCGTCGTCGTCATCCTCAATTATTTCTTCGAGGGGAAGGTCTTCGCGATCCTCCTGGCGATCATCGTGGGCTCCGAGCTGATCACGTGGGCGTCGATAAGCTTTGCGCACCTGCGCTTCCGCGCGAACGGCGGTCAATCGAGCTTCGCCGCTCCGCTCTATCCCTACGCCAACTGGCTGTGCGCAGGCTTTTACGTGCTCGTGCTGGTGCTCATGGCGTTCTTGCCGGACTACCGGGTGGGGCTTGGCGCGCTGATCGCCTGGGTCATTGGCCTGAGCATAATTGGGGCGACGAGGACACACGCGGCCTAAGATAGGCAGGCATGATTCGCAACGACCTCGCTTCCCTACCCGCTTATGTCCCCGGTGCGCGCGAAGCATCCCCAGAGACGATCAAGCTCTCCTCCAACGAATCTGCCGCCGGCCCGCTGCCTGCGGTGCAGGAGGCAATGAACAAAGAACTCGCCGGGGCGAACCGCTACCCGGACATGGGCGCCTTCCAATTGCGCGAAGCCTTAGCTACGCATCTTGGGGTCGCCCTCGAGCAGGTCGCGGTGGGCACCGGTTCCTCGGCCCTGTGCCAGCAGCTGGTGTGCGCGACCGCGCAGCCGGGCGATGAGGTGATCTTCCCCTGGCGCTCCTTCGAGGCCTACCCCATCTTCGTGCAGATCGCCGGCGCGACCCCGCGTCCAATCCCGCTTGATGCACAGCACCGCGTCGACCTGGAGGCAATGGCGGCGGCAATTAACGATTCGACCCGGCTGGTGTTCGTGTGCAACCCGAATAACCCGACCGGGACCACCATCACCACTGCGGAATGGGACGCGTTCATGTCGCGGGTGCCCGCGCACGTCACCGTGGCGCTGGACGAGGCCTACTTTGAATACAACCGCGCGCAAGACACCCCGGTCGCCACCGAGGAGATCCTGAAGTACCCCAACGTGGTGGGCCTGCGCACTTTTTCCAAGGCCTACGGGCTCGCCGGCGTGCGCGTGGGTTATGCATTTGGCCCGGCGGAGCTGATCGAGGGCATCAACAAGGTCGCCGTGCCCTTCTCAGTCAGCTCGGTGGCCCAGGCAGGGGCAATTGCCTCGCTCGAGGCGCGTGACGAGCTTGCGGTACGCGTTGAAGAGACCTGTGCCCAGCGCTCGCGCCTGACAGATGCGCTCAAGGAGTACGGCACGCCTGAGTCACAGAGCAACTTCGTGTGGCTGCCAAATGCCCCAGAGGGTTTTGCCACCGACATGGCCGCCCACGGCGTGCTGGTGCGCGCCTTCCCCGAAGGCACCCGCATTACGGTGACCAACGAGGAAGAGACGAACGCGCTCCTTAGCGCTCTGCAGCGCGCACTGGATTAGTAGCGCGCGTAGGGGTCGCGCACGCCGATCATCTGCACCTCGGTGTACTCCAGCATGCCCTCGAGCGAGCCCTCGCGGCCCAGGCCAGAGGCCTTGACCCCGCCGAAGGGGATGGAGGCATCCGAGACCACGCCGGTGTTGTAGCCCACTAGGCCAAACTCCAGGTGGTCGGAGGCACGCCACATCACGTCCGGGTCCTCGGAGAAGACATAGGAGGCGAGCCCGTACTCGGTGTCGTTGGCCATCGCCCAGGCTTCCTGCTCGGTACTGAAAGTAAAGATCGGGGCGATCGGGCCGAAGATTTCCTCGCGGAACACCTTCGCATCCGTCGAGGCTCCGGTGATCACGGTCGGTTCGAAGAAGAAGCCCTTGCCCTCAACGGCCTTGCCCCCGGTGAGGATGGTGCCGCCGTGGGCCACCGCATCGTCGACAAGCACCTGCATGTGCTCCTGCGCCTTCTTTTCCACCAGCGGGCCGACATCGACGCCTTCGTCCATGCCGTTGCCTACCTTCAGCTCGCCGACTGCCGTGGCCAGCTTGGTGGCAAACTCCTCCGCAATGGACTCGTGGACGAGGATGCGGTTGGCGGCTGTGCAGGCCTCGCCGATGTTGCGCATCTTCGCGGCCTTCACGCCCTCGACCGCACCGTCGATGTCGGCGTCTGCACACACAATCGCGGGCGCATTGCCACCCAACTCGAGCGACACTTTCACAACGTTGTCCGCGGCGAGCTTCATCAGGGCGGATCCGACCGGGGTGGAGCCGGTGAACGAGAGCTTGCGGCAGCGGGGATCTTTCAGGATCGGTTCGGAAACGTCGGAAGCAGACTTGGCGGAGACGATGTTGATCACGCCCGCCGGCACGCCGGCCTCGACCATGGTCTGCACGAAGTACTGCATGGTCAACGGGGTCAGCTTGGCCGGCTTGATCACCACGGTATTGCCCGCTGCCAAAGCAGGCGCGATCTTGCGCGTAGCCATAGAAAGCGGGAAGTTCCAGGGCGTAATGAGCAGGCAGGGGCCGACGGGTTTGCGCACCGTGACCATGCGGTTGCCCTTCGCCGGGTAGCGGTTGGTGTGGCCGAAGAAGTGGTTGGCCTCCTCGGAGAACCACAACAGGTAGTCCGCGCCGTAGTCCACCTCGCCGAGCGCTTCGGTGTAGGACTTCCCCATCTCCGTGGTCATGATGGCCGCAAATGCTTCCTTGCGCTCCTTGACCAGGTCGTAGCCCTTGCGAAGGATCTCGGCGCGTTCGCGCGGCGACGTGTGCGCCCACGTCTTCTGTGCCTCGTCTGCGGCAGCGAGCGCGTCGAGCGCGTCCTCGCGGGTGCCGGAGGCCATCGTGGCGATGACCTCTTCGGTGGCGGGGTTGAGCACCTCGTACGTCTCGCCTTGTGCGCCGTCGCGCCACTCGCCATTGATGTACAGGCGCGTGTTGACCTCGCCCAAGATGTGTTGAATGTCCATAACGTGTTCCTCATTTCACTAGGTACCGTCTTGTTACCGGTTTACCAGAGCGAAACCGATAGTGCTTTCGAACACTGCAGAATCTATGTTGGCCCCCTCCAGTACCTTGACGGCCATGGATTTCAACACAGACACCGTAGACGCTGTCCTCGCAGACCTGCTTCACCGCTTAAGCAACCCAGAGCTCATTGCCGAGAAGTACGCGGACATGCTGCGCGCAGTGATCGTTCGCCCGCCGCAACTGTCCCCGTTTAACGCGTTCCTCGTAGAGCAGCAGCGACCAGGTGCCAGCCCGATGCTACGACTGAGCGAGTGGCAGGAGTACGGACGGCAGCCAAAACCCAACGTGCCAGCCGTGCTGATCCTCCAGCCTTTCGCCCCAGTCATCCCGGTCTACGAGTTCCGTGACACTGAGCCGATCCCGTACTTCGATGGCGAAGTGCTCGAGCAGCCCCCATCGTTTACCGCAGTCACAGCAGGAGACGTCGACGCGGCGGACATCGTGCGCACCCTCGTGGACCGCGCGTGCCACATCGGCGCCGATGTCCACGCGGTTCACGTCGGAGAGCGACTTGGCGGTGACGTGTGCCGAGAAAACCGTGGAACCCGAGTCATCAAGCGCACGCACGTGGAGCACCATTTTCGGCTCATCTTCTATGTCCGTTACCAGAGCCAGGCCGAACCTGCTGTCCAGTGCGCCACCTTGGTCCACGAGTTCGCGCACATCCTTCTCGGGCACCTCGGCCCGATGAACGATGCTCCCGGCGCACCACAACGCTGGACTCCGGAGCAACGGGAGCGACTCTTTCTGTCGAAGGAGATCAAGGAGCTCGAAGCGGAAACGGTGGCCTACCTCGTCTGCTCGCGTCTGGGGATTCGCCCGAATTCCCCGGAGTACCTTGCCGGCTACGTTGGGGACATGATCGCTGCCAGCGGCACCTGGCCCGCGCAGATGTCGATCACGAAAGTGCTGGAGACGACGCACGCGATCGAGGAGCTGCTCGGGGATTATGCACACATTCGGCGCCGCGCGGCGATCCGCACGTCGGAACGTTTGGCCTAGCAGCGCAGGTGGGATATACTTGCACGGTCTCGGCGAGGGCTTTAAAAGCCGTTATCGACGCGATATGTATCCAGACTTGTCTTTCAAGCCTGCGATCACTCGACGAGCACCTGTTCCGATCAAGTGGTCGCAGGCTTTTCCTGTGGCCCAAATACTACAAAGTACAAGGAGTTACACATGGCTGTTACCCCGATCCTGGTCAAGGTTGAAAAGCGCGAAGAGTTTGGCAAGGGTGCCGCGCGCCGTCTGCGCCGCGAAGGCCGCATCCCCGGCGTCCTCTACGAGGCCGGCATCGACAACGTGCACTTCTCCGTGGACCGCATCGAGATTTCTGCGATCGTGCGCAACGAGGGCGTCAACGCCATTCTCGAGCTCGAGTACGAGGGCGAGAAGCTGCTCTGCATGGTCAAGCACGTCGACCAGAACGTCCTGAGCCTGGATATCGACCACATCGACGTCCTGGGCATTAAGCGCGGCGAGAAGGTCAACGTCGAGGTCCCGGTCGTCACCACTGGCGAGGCTCACCCGGACGCTGTGGTCCTGGTGGAGAACGACCTCATCGAGATCGAGATCGACGCCCTGAGCATCCCGGACGAGCTCGAGGTTTCCATCGAGGGCAAGGAAATCGGCGACCAGATCCTGGCTGGCGACGTTGCCCTGCCGGAGGGCGCAGAGCTGCTCTCCGACCCGGAGGACCTGCTGGTCAACTTCACCTACGAGCAGGTTGATGAGGAGCTCGAGGAAGCTGCCGAGGAGGCCGAGGAGGGCGGCGCCGAGGCCGGTGCCGAGTCCGTCGAGGAAGGTGCTTCCGAGGAGTAAATCCTTACGAAGTTTCGCCCACTGTGCTTTCGCAGTGGGCGTTTCTTTATGCTTGGGGTGTGTCTTCCTCCGCAGTTTTAGTTGTTGGCCTGGGCAACCCCGGCCCCAAATATGCAGGCACCCGCCACAATGCGGGCATCGCGCTTATCGACGAGCTGTGCTCCCGCGCCACGCCCATGCCCGCACAGCTTGCGGCACACAAGCGCACGAATACGGAGGTCGCCGAGCTCGCCGCCGGCCGGCTCCTGCGCAACCGACAAGTGATCCTGGCGCGCACCCGCGCCTACATGAACCTCTCCGGCGGGCCCGTCAAAGCCCTTGCCGACTACTTCCGCGTGCACACAGAGGACGTGTTCGTCGCCTACGACGAACTCGACCTGGACCTGGGGCAGGTCAAGCTACGCAAGGGTGGTGGCGACCACGGGCACAACGGCCTGAAATCAGTCACAAAGTCCCTGGGCGGCAAGCCCTACCACAAACTGGCGATTGGGATCGGGCGCCCGCCGGGAAGAATGGCCCCTGCCGACTACGTGCTCAAGCCCTTTTCTGCCAAAGAACAGATCGATCTCGCGATCGCCGCCGCCGATGCCGCAGACCTGTGGCTCGAATCCGTATAAATTAGGGGCATGCGTCTAGTCACACTGCGAGTCCCCAACCACGATCTCACCGTCGCCGCCCGCGTGGAATCCGACACCACCGCTGTCACGTTCCCGGGCTACCCGGACGTCGGTGCCCTCCTGAAGGCCGGCGACAGCTCGGCGTGGCAGGAAGGCGAGCGAGTCGAGTTCACCCCGGAGCAGCTAGCCCCCGTGATCCCGCGGCCGGGCAAGATCATTTGCGTTGGCCTCAACTACGCCAAGCACATCGAGGAAATGGGACACGAGCGCCCCGACGTCCCCACCCTGTTCATCAAGTTCCCCGAGGCACTCATCGGCCCCTACGACGACACCGAAGTGCCGAGCTTCAACGCCGACACACTCGATTTCGAGGGCGAGCTCGCCGTGGTGGTTGGGAAAAATGCCCGCCACGCCAAAGAGGCCGAGGCATCCGCACATATCGCCGGATATTCACTCATCAACGACTACACCCAGCGTCACATCCAAAAGCGCACCAAACAGTGGCACCAGGGAAAATCCCTCGAAAAGACTGCTGGGTTCGGCCCCTGGCTGGACACCGAGTGGGCACCCGGCCCCCTGCTCACCACCACCGTCAACGGCGAGGTCATGCAGCAGGCCCCCACCGACGACCTGGTGTTTTCGCCGGCGAAGCTCATCGAGTTCATCTCGCATCTCTACCCGCTTGAGCCCGGTGACGTGATTGCCACCGGCACCCCGGCGGGCGTGGGGCATGCGAGAAATCCGCAGCGCTACCTCGCCGACGGCGACACGGTACGAGTGGAGATCGAGGGCCTCGGCGCGATCGAGAACACCACCCGCGTCTACCCGGCCAAGTAGGCTTCGATCTCCTTCGCCGGGGCTTCCATGAGCTCGCCGCGGTCTTTGCCCACCAGGCAATAGTCCGCGTCCGGCGTCATCGGACGCAGGTAGGGGTAAATCGGCGGCATGTCACAATAACGTTTGGTCATCTCGTTCTCTATCCCGCGCGCAGGCCGCCCGGAAAAAGCCCGACTCACCACAGTCCGGCGATCAGTAGCTAAAAGTTCCCGGTTGCGCGGGCTCGTGCCTGCCTCATCAGCTAAGAGGAACGCCGTGCCACAAGCAACAGCATCAGCGCCCAAACCAAGAAGCCGCTCCACATCCTCCGGCCCGCGCACCCCGCCCGCGGCAATGAATGGTACGCCCAGCTCTGCGACCTCCTCCACGATGGTGTCCAGATAGAGCGTGTCCGGCACTTCTTCCGGCGACCAGGTGCTGCGGTGCCCGCCGGCCTCCGGCCCCTGCACGATCAGGCCGTCGGCGTTCCACAGATCGCCGATCGCCTCCCGCGCGTCCTCGATGCGGGTGACCGTCACCCAGGCCTCCGAGCCCACCGAGTGCAGCCGCTCGACATGCTCCGGGTGAAACGGCCCGAAGGTCGCGCTCACGATCGGTGGTGCCGTTTCAACTACGAGCTCGAACTTCTCCTCGAAACCGCTGGTGACATCGGCCTGTGGGACCTTTGCGCCGAGCTCGGCGGCGACCATCTCGACGTCGACAAGCGAGGGCTGCGGCTGCGGCATGAAGAGGTTCACACCGAAAGGCGGCTCACACTGCCTCAGCCACGTGCGGGCTTGGTCGACGGTGCAGGTGCCCAGCGCCAAGAAGCCGAAGGTCACGGCGTTGACCAGCGCTGGTGTGGTTGGGCCTCCGGCCATTGGTGCGGCGACAATGCGTGGAAGTTCCATGGTTATGCTTGTCCTCGTGTTCGATTTTCTCAAGCGTTTCCGCTCTCCGTCTCCCACGACCGAGTGGCTCGTGGTTGGTTTGGGCAACCCTGGCCCCGAGTACGAGACCACCAAGCACAACGTCGGTGCCCTCGCTGTCGACCAGTCTGCCAAAAACTTGGCCCCGGTGCGGGGTGTCAAGGCGAAGGTGCAGCATATTGGCGACGTCGCGTGGGTGCGGCCCACCACGTTCATGAATCTTTCCGGCGAGGCTGTCGGCCCCCTCGCACAGCAGCTCGGGGTCGCGCCGGAGCGCATCGTGGTGATCCACGACGAGCTCGATCTTCCCGCTGGCACAGTGCGCATTAAGCTCGGCGGGAACGAAAACGGGCATAACGGGCTCAAGTCCATCTCCGAGCACCTGGGCACCCGCGATTACGTGCGCGTGCGCGTCGGGATCGGCCGTCCGCCGAAGGGAGTCCCTGTCCCCGATTGGGTGCTTGGCCCCCTAGGCGGCAAAGAGGCGATCGAGACCGCCACCGAGGCGGCCCGCCTCGTGTGCTCGCGGGGTATAAGTTCAGCCCAAAACGAGATCCACGCGAGGAATTAGGCTAGCGCCTGCTCGATGTCGCCGAGCACCGTGGCCAGGTCCTTGTTTTTCTGGCTGCGCGGGGTTGGGAAGTCGTCGAAAAGCGAAAGGGCGACCTGGTTGCGCACGCCGAACATGGAGAAGTTGGCGACGATCTGCCGCCAGTGCTCCACTGCGCGCACGGCCCCGTCAGCGCCGTAACCGACGAAGGCCACGGGCTTGCCAGCCCACTCCCCGCCCAGGGAATCAAACGCATTCTTCATCGGCCCCGGCACCGAGTGGTTGTATTCCGGGGTGACGAAGATGAAGCCGTCGCAGGCGTCCACTGCAGCCGACCATGCGGTCGTGGCCTCGTCAGCGTACTGCTTGTTTGCCGCCCCGGGAACTGTTTCCGCCTCCAGCAGCGGGACACGGAACTCTGCGAGATCGAGCAGTGTGTACTCGTAGCCCTCGCGGCCTGCTGCGTTGTCCATGACCCACTTGGCCACGGATTCACCTGCGCGTCCCTTGCGGATGGAACCGAGGATGACACCGATCTTCATCATTGTTCTCCTTCACCAGACATTTGTTGACGTGTCTACATTGGGTACAAGCCCAGTCTAACACCGCGAGAACTTTTCCAAGTCTGCCGGGCTGCCCGCAGCGACGATGAGGTCGGAGCGGCTGAGTTCAACGCCAGCGGCAAGCGGGACCCACCGCCCTGCAGGCTGCCGCACCGAAACCAGCTGCACGTGGAAGGCTCTCCACACTTGGGCGGGATCGAGGGGCTTTCCCACCACTGCAGCCGGCGGGCACAGCTTCGTCACGCCGTAGTTCTCTGCAATCTCGGCGAAATCCTGGAAGTACCCGCTGAGCAGGTGCGCCACGCGTCTGCCGGTGTCGCGTTCGGGGCGCACCACATGATGCACACCGATCTGGGCGAGGATGCGTGCATGCGCCTCCGAGTCCGCCTTCGCCCAAATGTCCTTGACCCCCATCTCGACCAGGTTGGAGGCGGTCAGGATCGACTCCTCCAAGTGCGAGCCGATCGCCACGACGACGCGTTCGACTTCCTCGATACCTAACTGCCTGAGGGCCTCCGGGTCGGTGGTGTCGGCGATGAGTGTTTCGGTCAGCGCGGAAGCCTGCTCGCGAACCTCCTTTTCTCCGATGTCGATGCCGAGGACCTCGACGCCGTTGTCCATCAGTTCGCGAGCAAGTGCAGTGCCGAACCTTCCAAGACCGATCACCGCGACAGGGGGAATATCGATGAGTGCGCGGTTGCGCAGAAATTTAGCCAATGAAGGGCCTTTCTTCGGGGTAGCTGAATCGCCGGTCGACTGTCCGCGCCGCCAACGCCGCCACCAGCGTGGTTGGGCCGACTCGGCCCAGGTACATGATCAGGCAGAGCACGACTTTCGACGTTGCCGAAAGCTCCGCGGTAATACCCGTGGACAGCCCAGAGGTAGCAAAGGCGGAGATAACTTCGAAGGTCACCTGGTCCGCCGTAAACTGCGGGTCAAAAATGCGCAACGTCGCCACGCCCACGACAACCACCGTTACGCCGGCCGCGCTCAACGCGAGCGCCTGCCGGGTCACCGTGTGCGGCACGCTGCGGTGCCCGATAGTAGTCACGGTTTGCCCACGAAACTCGGCGGCCATCGCGGCGAGCAAAACACAAAATGTCGTCACCTTGATGCCGCCAGCGGTACCGGCCGAGCCGCCACCTAAGAACATGAGCATGTCCGTGCCCATGAGCGTGATTGGGTGCGCCTGCCCATAATCCACGGCGTTAAACCCAGCCGTGCGAGGTGAAGCTGACGCGAAGAAGGCATTCAGCAGCTTCTGCCCCAGCGGCATCGATGAGAGCACACCGTGCCATTCTGCGAGAGCGAAGAAGAGCATCCCCATCGCCAACAGCATCGCCGTGGCCCACAGCGTCATCCGCGCGGTCATAGAAACCTTGCGACGAACCAGCTCTGCCCACACAGGAAAACCCAAACCACCGCCGATCAGCGCCGCGGCCAGCGGCAGGAGGATCCACGCGTCGGCGGAGAATGACACAAGGTTGTCACTATGCGTGGAAAAGCCCGCATTATTAAAGGCGGAGATGGCGTGAAAGATCCCCTCCCACGCCGCTTGAGGGAAGGAGTACCCGTACCCAAGCATCAGGCGCGCACCAATTGCCACTGCAATAGTGGCCTCTGCCACCGCGGTAAACGTGAAGGTAAAGATGAGGGTCCGACGAATACCCCCAGACGTAATCGGCCGCCCTTCGTAGGCTCCGGTTTTGCGCGCCTTAAAGCTGATGCGGCCGGTGAGCAAGTACCCGGACAGCGAGGCCAGCGACATAATGCCGAGCCCGCCAAGTTGAATCAGCACGAGGATAATTACTTGGCCCGCAGGGTGGAAAAACGTGGCTGTATCCTCCACGACAAGACCGGTGAGCGAGACTGCCGACGTTGCCGTGAACAGGGCAGAAAGAAACGAGGCACCTCCCGCAAAGGGCATCATCAACAGGACGCTTCCCACAATGATGAGCAGGAGAAACCCGAAGGCAGTGAGCCGCGCGGGGCTCGCCAGCAACTGCTTCACGTTCTCGAACTATAGACCTGTTCGACCCACCGCGTAGACTTTGCGCCATGAGTTCTGTCACTTCCGAGGCCACGCGCCGCCGCACCTTTGCAGTCATCGCCCACCCTGACGCCGGTAAGTCCACGCTTACCGAGGCGCTGGCGCTGCACGCGCACATCATCTCGGAAGCCGGAGCAGTCCACGGCAAGGGCAACCGTAAGTCCACGGTCTCTGACTGGATGGACATGGAAAAGGATCGCGGCATCTCGATTGCCTCCTCAGCCCTGCAGTTCGAGTATGCGCCCGCCGGCCACGAGGGCGAGCCCTACGTGATCAACCTGGTGGACACCCCTGGCCACGCCGACTTCTCGGAGGACACCTACCGCGTCCTCTCCGCCGTCGACGCCGCGGTCATGCTTATCGACGCCGCGAAGGGCCTCGAGCCCCAAACCCTGAAGCTCTTCCGCGTCTGCAAGGCCCGCGGGCTCCCCATCGTCACCGTGGTAAACAAGTGGGACCGCGTCGGCCGCGAACCGCTCGAGCTTGTCGACGAGATCGTCAACGAGATCGACTTGCAGCCCACTCCGCTGTACTGGCCTGTCGGCGAGGCAGGCGATTTCCGCGGACTGGCCCATATCAGCGACGAGGGCGAGGCGGACACCTACGTCCACTTCATCCGCACGGCCGGCGGTTCCACCATCGCCCCGGAGGAACACTACTCGCCGGACGAAGCCTCAAGCAGGGAGGGCGAGGCATGGGACACCGCCGTCGAGGAGGTGGAGCTGCTCGCTGCCGACGGCGCGCTGCACAACCAAGAGCTGTTTGAACAGTGCGTGACCTCGCCGATCATCTTTGCCTCCGCGATGCTGAACTTCGGCGTCCACCAGATCCTGGACACGCTGTGCGCCATTGCCCCCGCGCCTCAGCCAAAGCAAGATCGAGCGATCGACGGCGAGTTTTCCGGCGTGGTCTTCAAGGTGCAGGCGGGCATGGACCGCAATCACCGCGACACCCTCGCGTTCATGCGCGTCGTCTCCGGCGAGTTCGACCGCGGCATGCAGGTCACACACGCGCAGTCTGGGCGCACATTTTCCACGAAATACGCGCTGACCGTGTTCGGGCGCAACCGCGACACAGTGGAAACCGCCTATCCCGGCGACATTATCGGCCTGGTCAACGCCGGCTCGCTCGCCCCCGGCGACACGATCTACACGGGCAAGGCCATCCAATACCCGCCGATGCCGCAGTTCGCACCCGAACACTTCCGTACGCTGCGCGCCAAGTCCCTGGGCAAGTACAAGCAGTTCCGCAAGGCGCTCGACCAGCTGGACGCCGAGGGCGTAGTGCAAATCCTGCGCAACGATGTGCGCGGCGATGCCGCACCGATCATGGCCGCGGTCGGCCCCATGCAGTTCGAGGTCATGCAGGCCCGCATGGAGGTGGAGTACAACGTGGAAACGGTCACGGAGCCGGTCCCCTACTCCGTCGCGCGCCGTACCGATGCAGAGTCTGCAGAGGCCCTCGGCCGCCAACGCGGAGTGGAGATTTTCACCCGGAGCGACGGCGAACTCATCGCCCTGTTCGGTGACAAGTGGAAGCTCGCCTTCGTGGAAAAGGAGCACCCCGAGCTGACCATCGAGCCGCTTATCGCCGACTAGCGGCAGGGGCGGCCAAAAACTCCGTCCACGCCTCCCACTCCCGTTCGAATTGGGCCTGGCCGGCGCTGTAATTGCGCTGGAGTTTGCTCGGCCGACGTTCTATGGACTCGGCCTGCATGTTGTCCGGGAAGAAGGTCACGGCGTTACCAGCGGCCTCTTCCCGCAGGATGGCACGCTTCGAGGCGTTGTAGCGCCCGGCGCGCAGGTGCAAGGCGTTGCCAATTTCCGGGTAGCGGCGGAACATCCCACGCACTGCGCTCGGCTGCACCAGGGGTTTCTTCCAATAGTCGCGGGGGCGGGTGCTCAGTAGGACGAAGCGTTGATACCCGGCCTGACGCGCGGCGTCGTAAAGCAATCCCCCTGAGCTCCCTAACGCTCCGTCGACGAAGGGGGCACCCTCGATCATCGTGATGGGCATGACCTTCGGCACGGTGGATGACGCCCGAGCTGCGCGGGCGACAAGTGAAGAGTCTCGTAGAAAGTCCTCCCTGCCCCAGCTCACCGTGGCACCGGTGTCCGCGCGCATCGCCTCCACGTGCACGTGCGTGGGCGAAGAGGCAAAGGTGGCGAAGTCGAAGGGCAAGAGCTTTTCTGCCTGCCCGTACAGGAAGTCCGAATTGAAGTAGCCCTTGCCCTTGGCAAATTTGAGGACACCGCCGAAATGTGGGTGCGCGGCGAGCTCGGTAAACACCGCGCGGGCTCGATACGTATCTGCGGACGCGTAATTCAGCGCGTGCACCGCGCCGGCCGACACACCTCCGACCCAGCCGAACCTGACCCGCTCGATGAGCCGGACGATGGCGGGCGCGGTGTAGGAATTGCGCATCCCGCCACCCTCGATAATCAGGGCCACATCACGCGCATCGATCATGGGGCATGAGTCTAAGGCCACTTCCCCGGTTCCGCTTGGCAGACCTACCCCCAGATTCCACCTTTTGATTACCCCTCTGGCACAAAAGTAGGTGCACGTAACGACATCCTGTTGCCTAAAAGGAGACAGCTGTCTAATCCCTCTACCGGGCAGCAATCACCCAGCTCGGCGTCGCCCACACCCACCTGCTGGCGCTGGAAAAGGTCTTCGCCGTCTCGCAGCACCAGAAGCTGTTCACGTCATTCTTCTGGATCCACAACCTCGGCCACATCTTCATCATCATCGCGCTGGCGATCTTCGGCACCGCACTCGGCCGTTCGTTCAAGACCGTCGAGGCCTAAGTAAGGAAGTCTCGGATGGCGGGCCACTCACGCTCGAGCTGGTCCGCCCCTGCCGCGTAGTTCGCTTTCAGCCTCTCCACGCGCATTTCGGTGGATTCCACCCCCATGTGTTCCGGAGAGAAGACGTAGGCGTTGCCGGCTTCTTCCTGACGCATCACCTCGGCGCGCGCCTCGTTGTAAATTGCGGGGCGCGCGACCATTGCGTCGACGACTTTGGGGGATTTGCGCAGGATGCGTCGTAAAGCGCGCTCCCGCTTCTCCGGGGGCTTGACATAGTCGCGCGGGCGAGTAAGCACGACGAGGAAGCGGGAGTACCCGGCGTCCTTCGCGGCCTGAATAAGGATGCCGCCGGAGGTGCCGAGCGCCCCGTCGACGTACGGCACGCCGTCCACCTCGCGCATTTTCATCACCAGCGGCAGGGTCGATGACGTGCGCGCGGCAATGTTGATCTGCTCGATCGTGCGCAGCTTATCGCGTGTGTAGACCACGGTCTCGCCCGTATCGGCGCGGACCGCCTCGATGTGTATTTGCTCTTCCGTGTGATGGAAGGTCTCTAGATCAAAGGGGAGCTGATCCTCGTAGCCTTCGTAGATAAACTCGCCGTTGAGCAGGCCCTTCCCGCGTATCACCGTGCGCCAACCACCAAACTCGTGGTTGCCAACGAAGTCAGTAAATGACTTTTTGGAGCGGTACGCGTCGCGCGACGCGAAGTTGAGCACGTGACTCGCACCCGCAGAAACGCCGCCCACCCAACCAAACTGCACGCGCTCTGCGATGAGCTTTTCCACCACAGGCGCCGTATAGGAGTTCCTAGTGCCGCCGCCTTCGAAGATAAGGGCGACGTCGCGGGCGTCAATTCCAGGCTCAGTTGGCATAGCCCTATCCTAAGAGGTCGAGCCTCGCATCTTTCACTTCCCGCTCCGTTTTCGCGATCCATCGCTGCACCTTCAGGCGCCACTTCGCCCCCTCGCTCGAGCGCGGACGAGCCTGAATGGTGCGCTCGGAGTCGTAACCAACCTGCAGCTCTTTCGCGCGGAGCACCTCCGCGTCAATCTTCACACCCTCGAGCAGCACGATGTTCATCACCCAAACCAGCGCCAGCACCGCCAGCACCGTGCCGAAGGCCCCGTAGGCGCTGCGCACCCCGATCACCGAAAGGTACAGCCCGAATCCCCACCAGAGGAGGAAGCCAACGAGCAGGGCCAGCGCGGACCCCAGCGTCAGGAGCCGGAACTTGCCCGGTCGCACGTTAGGGCTGAAGTAGTACATCAGCGAAAGCAGAATCATCGCCGTCAGCGCAATGACAAAGGGCCGCAGATACACCCACACCGGCAAGAACTTCCCGGTCAGGTAGTCCAGCACCCCCTCTAACCCCAGCGGCCTCGCCACCGGCCCGAGTACCGCCTCCACGATCGACTCAGTCAGAAGCGCTCCCAGCAGCATCCCCACCGCACCGACGACCAGCACCACGGTAATCAGCCACATGCTCAGCCATGTCACCACGATGGGCCGCCCTTCGGTACGCCCGTAGACCAGATTCGCGTTGCGCGAGAAACTTCGCACGTACGCAGAAGCCGCCAGCAGCGATACCACCAAAGAAACAATCAGGGCCACAGTGCTTTGCGACGGCGTACCAACAATCGTTTCCAGCAAATTCATCGCCTCGCCACGTAGCGCCTCTGGCACGTACCGTTGGACTACCTCGACGAGCAGCTGATCAACTGCGTCCGGGTCGCGCGAGAGCAGGAGCGTAGCGATCGCGTACGCGGACACCACCATCGGGGCAAGCGAAAGCACCGTGTAGTAGGTCAGGGTCGCACCCCGGTCCACCATCGCGTCATTGGAAAAATCGGCGAAAACGCGCTTGCCCACTAGCACCCACCCGGCCTTGGTGAGCCGGTTGCTTCTGTCGAGCGGATTCGGCATTGTTTCCGGCGGGGGCGGGACATCGAGCTCGCCGATGCCGTAGGGCAGCAGGAAATCGATGCGGCGCGAGACAATCTCTGGACCCTTGTCGGCATCATCCATGCTGCAAGCGTATCGCCCCCGAGCGCCAATTCTAGGGAAGTCGCGGGCAGTTCGAACAACGACTTGGAGAAAACGCCTGCCACGAATGCATTTTTAGAATTTCTGTTCGAATTGACGTTAAATTTTCGAACCCTTGTCCGACATGCTTTATAGAGTGCGGTGCATGAAAACTTTTGACCCAGACCGCACCAAAGACCCATATTTTCGAATCGACAGACCAGGCGACGCCAACTGCATGCTCGGGCGCGCCTTGAGGGAAGCCGAGCATGCATTATTCAGCCCCTTCAGCAGGGACGACGCGTGCATCGAAGACTTTGACCTCTCCGTCGACCGCATAGCGCAGCAAACTGGGCACGCGAAAACCGTGATTCGCAGCGGGATCCTGGCTTATAACCGGCTCACCGATCTACCCCGTCTTCGAGATCTCCAGGATGCCCACATGCGGCTCTCGCTCGGCCACCTGCGCGCTATTCATCGCAAGATCGATGAGCTCGGACCAGAAGTGGACACCGACCTGCTCGTAGACATCGATGCCTATCTTGCCAAACTCTTTACCCCGACTAAGCAGAATCAGCCTTTCCCCGACCCCGCAGCGGTGACGCGCAAGCTGCGCGAGGAGATCCGCCGCATCGACCCAGGGCTGAGCTACCTTCCACGCCGCCGTCGGCAGCGTGAGGCGCAACGCGAAAACACCGCAGAGTTTACGCACGAATCCTTCGGTGGCCGCCGTAAGGGCGTCCTCTTCCTCACCACTGACACGACGACGTTGTCCTCTGTGCGCGCCTTTGTGGAGGCAACAGCACGAGAGCACAGTCTCAGCCTGCACGACGCAGTCGTTGGGCTGCTCAGCGGGACCCACGTTCCAGCTGCAAAGGCCAGCATTCAGGTCTACGCGCCGAAAGGCCGCAAATCCGGCGAACCCGTGTTCATCCCCGGATTCGGATGGACGGACCCAGAGGCCACGGTTGTGTTCGACGAGATCTGCGATGCGGTCCCGCCCCACACCGTCGACTTGGACCAAGCGAAGGAAGCAAAAACCGACAGCTACGTTCCTACGGCGGCGATGCGCGCCGCTGCAGAAGCGCGAGATGGCACCTGCATCTACCCGGGATGCAACCGGCCCGCGCAGAGCTGCCAGCTGGATCACCGAATCCCCTTCGACGAGGGCGGCGAGACATGCGTGGACAACCTCCACTGCCTGTGCCAAAAGCATCACAACGTAAAAACCGATAAGCGGGCGTTTTACGTCCCCGACCCGGACGCCGGCGACATTATCTGGCTCTACGACGACGGGCACTACGAAATCACTGAACCGGAAGGCATCCTCGCGCACCAACTCGGCGCTCCACACCCGCGGTGGATGTCTTCTCTGGAGGCAGTCAAGCGTAATCGGGCCAAGACGGCGGAATTCAACGCCCGCGGGCATACGATCATGGACCAATACGACCGTGACGGCGACGTAGTGAGCTGCGAACTCGCACTCGCAGAGTTGGAAGAAGCCTTTGGCATGCGTTTCCAGTTCCATCCGGACCCTGAAACCATGGTGCCGCAGCAAGCCCCGGACGATCAGGAACCCCCGTTCCCTGACTACGAGTTCGAAAACAACCCGGATAACTACTGCATCGACGACGCAAATCTTCCCCTGCCGGCAGCCGGATAGACTTTCACCATGGCTTTTCTTGAACGCATCCGCGCCCTGTTTGCGGGAGACAACGAGGCCCCGCTCGTCGAGTACCCCGAAGAGTTCGAGCGCGTGGAAGTCCCCCACCTTCACGTGCACACTGCGAACCTGTCGCCGGACACCGACGAGCTACTGGTCATCATCACCACTACCCCCGCCCTGCTCAGCGTGCTCAAGCAGACACCTGGACCGGTGCAGGCGGTGTGTGAGGGGGCTCGCCCGGTGACGTTCGTGCCCGTCGAGAAGCGGGCGAACCCTTTGCTCGACCCGAAGCTAGGGTGGCTGATCCCGGTCACTGAGGCGACTCGTCGTGAAATTGCGACAACACCGGAGGGGCCCGGGGCGCACGAATTTTCCTCGCTTCACCTCGGGCTGGTGTTGGAATGAGCTACACCAGACCGATCCACTGCCAGTACGTCGCGGAAAGGAGCAAGATCAGCAGGTATCCGACGATGGTCAGCGGAATGCCTGCCTTGAGGAACTGGCGGGTGCTAAACGCGCCGGTGCCGTACGCCAGCATGTTTTGCGGCGCGGAGATGGGCAACAGGAACCCGAAGCAGATGACAAACTGCTGGATGACCACGAAGCCGATGCCGCCGTTAGGCACGTCCAACGTCGCGGCGAGCGCGATGAACACCGGAATCAGCGCGGAAGCGAGCGACGTCGCCGAAGCAAAGCCCAGGTGGATGATGATGTTAAACAGCGACACGATGGCGATGGTCGCCAAAATTGGCATGGAAGCGATACCCAGCGCACCGAAAGTCCGCTCAGACAGCCAGGTTGCCGCGCCCGTTTCCAGGAGGAAAGACCCCAGGGAAATACCCACGGCAAAGACGATGAGCGTGCCCCAATTGATGTGGTCCTGCGCATATTTGAAATCCATGACGCCGATGCCCGGCAGCAACATGATCGCGATCGCGGCGAGCGTGATCGTCGAGGAGTTGATCGGGTGAAGGAAGCCTTCTGTCGCCCAGAACAGCAGGAGGACCACGGCAATTGCGGTGAGGCGCTTTTCCGCACCCGTCATCGGCCCCATCTCAGCCAGCTGCTTCTCGACGAGCGCGCGTCCGCCCTCGATGTGATCGACCTCGGGCTTAATCGCCGCGCGCATGATGAAGTACAGCGCGATCGACATCAGCACGGACCACGGCGCTGCCCACATGAACCATTGGCCCCAGGACACTGTCTGTCCCATCTGGTCTTCGATAAACCCGATGGCCACCAGGTTCTGCGCCGCTGCGGTCTTGATGCCCACGTTCCAAATCGAGACGGCCTGTACAGCGGTGATGACAAGGAGCGCCGAAAGCTTCGAGTCCACGGCGAGCCCGAAGGCTGCGACCATGCCCAAAAGAATCGGCACGACGGCACCCGCGCGCGCGGTGGCCGAGGGAACGAAGAAGGCGAGGATGATGGAAATGATGATCGCGCCAGCAACGATGCGCGACGTCTTCTCCCCCGCCACCTTGAGCACGTAGAGTGCAATCCTTCGGTGCAGCCCTGTCGCCTGCATGGCGGTGGCCAGCGCGAGCGCCGCGGCCACAAGCGCCACTGCGCCGCTCGAGAAACCGGAAAGCGCCATGCTCAGCGCCGGCCCGGTGCCGAAAACCTCGCCGGGGGCTTCCGGGTCCGGGGACAGCCCGACGAGCAGCGCGATCAAGGAGATGATGAGCACCGAGCTCACCGGGTAGCTCACAGCCTCGGTCACCCACATGATCACGGCAAACGCGAGCATCCCCAGCGCAATTTGCCCCTGCCACTCGATCCCATCGATAGGGATGAGCAGCACTGCGGCCAGCGCCACAAAGGCAAGGAAGAACGAGAGGATCTTGCCCTTGCTTCTCGACGCCTCCTTGTCCCCTTGTTCCTGCTCCTGCGACGCAGGTGCTGTGGCTGCCGATGTCACGGGCGACCTCCCTTTCTCCAATTAGTGTTACCACACCAAGTTTATCGGGAGGCCCCTTGACCGGGCAAAAGGAATTTCCTACATCGGGAAGATGCCGGAGGCCCACGCCGCGCCTGCAAGCAGCGCGACAATCCCGCCGATTGCCCCGAGCACGGCCAAGATAATGGTCGAGTTCGCGGGCCGGTTCTTCGATGTCTGGGGGGACGCGTCCTGTTCGCTTTCCCCGAGTTCTGCGCCCAGCTTCGTCTTCGCGAGCTCTTTGACCTCCGCCGAGGCGTTCGGGTCGGAGAGGATCTGCTCGCGGACACGCGTTGCTTCCGACTTGGAGTAGTCCAGCAGAGACAGATCGTAGTGCTCAGTGAACACTTCGTCGCCGTCGGCGTTGTGGACGCGGACCTCCAACGGCATGGTTGCGCCCTTTAGGCCCGCGACGCCGGTGATCGGAATATCGAACTTCACGGAAGGGTCGTCCGATAGCTGGCCCGGCACGCGGATCCGTTCGGAGTACTCGCCGCCTGGGTAGTCGACGGAGAGGTCAAAGTCGTGCAGGTCCAGGCCCAGGTTGCGTAACTCGGCCGTGACGGTGTTGTCGTTGCGGGTGGTGATGATGGAGTTGACTTCGGCGTCGATAAGCCGAAAGCCCGCTTGCCCATCATTGTCCTCCGCGGCGGCCAACTCCAGCTCGCGGGCGGTGACGTCCTTGTGGCTGGAAACTGTGTCATCCGTGCCCGCAGTTGCCTTCACCCTGCCGATGAACTTGCCGCCAAGGTCAAGGTGCTCCCAGTCAGGGGCGACAGCATAGGAGCCGGTGTAGCAGGAGTACTCGCCGCAGACCCTGCTTTCGCTGCTGCCCTTGGAGGTCTCGGTGCTGTAGTCGAACTTGGAGAACTGGTAGAGGTAGTTCATCGCCGACGAGTAGTTCCTCAGCAGGTCCTCGGTCTCCACGCGCGTGGGCGAAAGGACGGAGCCCGTGTGCGTGAGGCCAAGGTTGTGGCCGAACTCGTGCAGGATCGTGTTGCGTAGTTGGTCCTGGCCGGTGAGGTAGTCGTGTTTCGCCACGTAGAAGACGGAATCGCTGACCAGTCCCATGCCGGTGGAATAGTCGTTGGCTTCCAGGCGGTCGCCAATCATGCCGACTCGGAACACCGACGAGCGCGAGCCCAGGAGGCGGTCGCGGTCGGCCGCGAGTTGGGCGTTGTGGTTGTCGCCTTTGAAGTAGAACTCTTGAAAGTCTTCGGTCGCGCCGCCGTAGCGAGTGCCGTAGTTCGGGATGTTGGTGTACATCTCGCCTGCGTCGATGTGCAGGTTGATGCCTCTGCTATCGAAGAGCTCGACCAGCTGGATCAGCGCGGCCCGAGAGGGGCGGTAGACGTTTGCGTTCGCGGCTGCGCACTCGGCGAAGTCTTGGAACCCTTCAGCATCTGCACCGTAACGCTGATCGCGGTCACACCCCAGCGTTTCCCACTGCGACTTCGACCAGTTCAACTGCAGGAATAGATCGGGTCGCTCCGGGTCAGCGCCCCACAGCTGGAGGGGGAACTGGTCGCCGTCGGCGGTAGTAAACCCTTCGCGTTCCCAAGCGTCCGGAAGGCCGTCGCGGTCGGAATCCACTGCGGACTCCTGGGTGGTGACTTCCATCTCCATCGTGGCTGTGAGCGAACCTTGTGCAGCTACTGTCTCCTTCCACGAGCCGCGCTGGTAGGACGCCCCTTCCCCGACGTGGCCGACCTTGCCCGCAGCAGTGGTCTGCTCCTGGTCTTTGGCTACCCCAGAGGCAGCGGGGTTGCGGTAGCGCAGCGTCGTTTCGTAGCCGCCTTCGGCCGGGGCGAGGACAAACGCGCCGTCGTGAAAGCGCGCCTGCTGCTCCTCGTAGTCCATCAGGCGAGAATTCATGTCGACGGCAAACTCGCGTGCTTCATCAGCCAGGTTCTCCAAGGTGACATCGACCGTGATCTTGGTCTTCTCCACCGTAAACACGCGGGTGACCCGCACGTTTCGGGCATTGTCCTCGTGCGTCAAGGTGATCACGTCCGCGCCGCCGCGCGTGAGCTTTTCCACCGCGGTATCGCTGGGGAGGTAGCGCACCTTCACCCCATCTGCCTGCATCGCCATGTCGAAGCTGCCGGACATCAGACCGGCAACCGAGTACGGGTGCTCATACGTGAATGTGGTGGCGCGCCCCTTCGACACGTCGACGACGGCAAACCCTTCCTCGTCGCCGCTCGGCGTCATGTGCACGCCAAAGGGCATGTCCTTCACCGCTGCGAAAGTCGGTACCGGCGTCATCAGCATTGTTGCTGCGAGCGCGGCAGCGCCGACACGCCTGCTCATGTGTTTCACTTTCCACCGCCTAACTGGCTCAAGGCCCACTGGGCACCGGCGCCTATCGCCGCCATCGCCACCATCACCAGCGGAATCCACCACGCACCCCGCACGCTCGAGGTAGCAACCTCGTCCTGCGGCGTATCCGCGGTGAGCCGGACCTTCTTGTCTTGCCCATCGACGCGCAGTGTGACCTCGTAGTCCGCGCCCCGCATCGCATCCTCGGGAACGGTGGCCGACACCTTGCCGGTGGCCTTATCCACGTCGAGGCGAACCCCTCCGTTGTCGATGATCTCGACTTCGGACTCGGCCGCGTCGAAAATCTCCATTTCCTTCCCCGGCGGAAGCACTTGCGCTGTGTGTTCTTGGGGCTGAGCGGAAGGCGCGGCAAGCTTCAGCGGCACCTTCACTCGCGACTGGGAGCCGTCCGCGTAGCTCACGCGTACCTTCAACACACCCTCCTGCGCGCTGTGGCTCGGAGTCGCGGAGATCCTTCCGGTGGTCGGGTCAATCGAGATCCGCCAACCGGAAAGCTCCGGGTTATCGGCACGCAGCCACCAGTACTCCGCGTCCTTTGGCATCGTTTGCTCACCGGTCTGCTCCACCTCAGCGCGCTCGCCTGGGGCAGCCGTCACCGGCTCCCAGCCCGGGGTGTAGCGCTTCGCAGCAGGCAGGGCGGTGATGTGGAACACCGCCCTCGCGGTCGTTGTCTCGCCGTTGGGCAGCGTGCCAACCACCGGTACCTCGATGGTCTCGCCCACGCGCGCGTCCACGCCAGCGGTATCCAGCGTGACTCGGCCGGTACGCGCATCCACTTGCGCGTCGGTGGCATCCGTAGAAAACACCACCCCGGAAGGGACCGGCTGGCTGGGAAAGTCTCTCCCCTGGTGCGAAATGGTCGCCATCGGTGCAGCGCTCGTCGCCTTGCGGCCCTGCTCCACGGAGGTCACGGGGTACTGCAGCGCCCGCAGCGTTTCCGGGCCCGTCACCTTCACGTTCACCGTGCTGACCTGGCCGGCGGACGTACGCACAGCGACTTCGTAGTCCCCCGGTGCCGTGCTCGCTGGCGGCATGGCCTCGATCGTGCCGTCGTCAAAGACCTCCACCCATTGCGGGCCAGCCTTCTGCTCAACGGTCACGCCACTCGCGTCCCCCTCGATCTGCGGGTGGATCGCAGACCTGCCGCCCGCAACGACGGTGAAATCTGACCAGGTGAAGTCCACCTCGCGCTCGGGACCAGTAAACCTTGTCGTCGTGTCCTGCGGCCGGTTCAGTTCCACGGTCCCGATGACTGGCTCACTGCCTTCGGTAATCACGCGGTACGTGTACGTGCCGCGCGGCACGTCGAAGGCGACTCGCCCCGCATAGTCGGTGACCCCGCTCAGCTTCACACTTGGGTCGTCGTTGTTTACCACCTCGACTACCGCAGCTTCGATGGGGTCGCCTGCTTTCTGCACGTTGAGCGTGAACTCCACGGTCTCTTGCGCCACAGCGACTGGGGCGACAGCGACGGCAGCGGCCACCGTCAGTGCCGCGAGAGGGTTCGGCATCCAATGCATTGCAAAGCCCCTTTGTAGTGAGAAATGTCTTATATGAGGTTATTGGTCCAGGCGTACGCCGCCCCGCCGATGAGTGCGAGGAGCAGCACGATCGGCACCGCGATCGCCGCGCTCGAGCTTGACTTTTCGCTCTGCTTGGGCTGGTCCTTCGGCGTCGGCGTGGGCGTTGCTTCTCGACGCTCCGCTCCCTGCATCGCCGTCGTCGCGGGCGCTTCACCGGCGCGCACCGGGATAACGATGCGATCCTCGAAGGCCGTGTCCCCGTGTACCGTCCTGACCCGCACATCCAGCGGCATGTTGCCCGCTGCCGTCGGAGTCACAGGCACGCGAATGGTCGTGGCGTTGTTACCTGTCCGCACGCCACCGAGCACGACCTGGGTGGTAGTTTCTCCTGCGACCACGTTGAAGCGGCCAATGTCCAGACCCGGGTTGCTCAGCTCCAGGGTGACCTCTCCCGCTTCACCAGCGGTCAGCTCGCCCTCATCGACGACGTCGACGTCAACGTGGCCGTTCTCGCTTTCCGCCAGCGCCATCTGCGCATCACGCTGTTCCAGGGCGCGGGCATCTACCTGTTCTGCCTTCGCGCCGGCCGTGCCCACAGGCTGGCCGAGGCGCGCGGAGTTGAACGCAATGTTGTCCCAATCTGCCGGGACGCGGTAGTCCCCCGTGTAGCAGTCCACGCCAGCGCGGTTGCACTCTACAGGCAGTGGTCCGCCCGACACTGACTCCTCGTCCGAGTAGTCGAAGTAGCTGAACTGGTAGAGGTAGTTCATGACCGACTTGTAGTTCGGCAGGTAGTCCACATCAGGCACCTGACCGGCCGCTGCTGCCGCACCATTATGGTTTAAGCCCAGGTTGTGCCCCAACTCGTGCATGATCGTATTGCGCAACTGGCTCTCTTTTGTCACGCGCTCGTGCTTGGCCACGTAGAAGCCGTTATCCCCCAGCAGAGAAACGCCGACGGAGTAGTTTCCGGGGTTCATCATGCCGCCCACGACACCAGAGTGGAATACGGCGGAGCGCTGCCCCAGCAAGCGTTTGACGTTGTTGACCATGCGCAAACCCGGGATGGTGGATTTGAAGTAGTACTCCTCGTAGTCCTCGGTTTCGCCACCGTGGCGCGCGCCGTAGTTCGGAATGTTGGAGTAGTACTCACCCGCATCGATGTGGAGTGCGATGCCGTGCTCGCCAAAACGCTCAACAAGCTCATCAAAGCTCTTGCGCGCGGGGCGATAGCTGGTGGTCTTTGCCTCTAAGCACTCAGCGTGCTCGGGGCGGGAAAAGCAGTCGAGGGTCTCGTACTCGGAACGCATCCAATTCATCTGCAGGAAGATGTCGGGGCGGTGCGGGTCTGCACCCCACTCGTGAAGTGGCAAGCGCGTGCCGTCGGCAAGCGTGACCCCCTGTTCCTCCCACAGGTCCGGAAGGCCATCGCGATCGCTGTCGATTGCGGACTCCTGGGTCTCAAACGTAAACGTCGCGTTTGCGGTAAGCGTCTCGCCAGCCTCTACCTGCGCTAACCAGCGTCCGCGTTGGAATTGCGCGTTCCCCGCGGCGATACTACCGAGCTCGCGGGAGGCAGTCGTGCCATTGAAGGTCGGCGCGACGCCGGAGAAGTGTGCGCCCGGGAATGCAATGACGGTGTCGTAGCCGCCGTACTCAGGGCCAACGCTGAAGCGGCCGTCGGCAAAAGTACCAGCGAGCGCCCGGTCCGTGTTGATGGAGTTGGTCAGGTCGATCTGGAGGTAGCGCTCTTCTGCGCCCATGTTCGTGACGGTGACCTGGACGTCAACGACGTTACCGCGCGTGTGGATCTCCCTCTTCACGCGCACCTGGCGCTCGGCGTCTTCGTACTCGACGGCGTTGTCCTCGACAACAGCGTTTGCAGGGGCCATACTGCGGGCCCCTTCGACCATGATGTCGGTGTACAGAGTGCTGGAAAGCTTCCCAGCAACCGAATCCTCATCCTTGTAGGTCAACTGGGCCAAACGGGAGGCATCCAGCTCAACCTTGGAGGTCGGGACGGCCGCATGCGCAACGGCTGGCTGCCCACCGAGCACCAACGCAACCCCCATCGCAGCCGCGGTGCACGCCCTTGCCAGCCTCTTCATGCGGCACGTCCTCCCTTGTACGAAAAACCATGCACGGCCCGCTCACCCCGCATCTCAAGTTTTATGCACTTTTAATGCAGAGAGGGCCGCGCTTACTGGAACTTAAAGTTACCGGAAACGTCACAATAAACAATGTGTTGAACAAAAAATGGCCGGTCGTCGACAGTGGTATACCAACTTTTCATGGCAGTGATTTTCCACTTTCGTTGCATAATATTCACCCGCTGCGGCATTATCCGGCTAGAGGCACGTTGATGCCTCACATATTTGGGCGTGATTTTCCCAGAAAGCTCGCCCCCACCAGCCAGGCGAGGCTAAACGCACACTCAGGTTACAGTCCGGGCACCACAGCAGTGTTATGCAGCCCAACACAGTAATGTGACACACACTAAAGAGAGACCTCTTCACACCTCACGGGCCGCGCGGAAAATACGCCTTTTTATGATTTTGCTCACACCCTAGATAAGCCCCTGGCTCATCGCCCACCCCAGGCCAGCAGCGCCGACACCACCAAGCGCAAGCAGCACAGCAATCACAATTGCCACACTGGAGGGCCCCTCAGCAGGCTTCTCCTTCTGCGTGCCGTCCGCGCCCCGTTTGGTGTGTTGGTTAGTGGGCTTCGCCGCCGCGGGATCCTCAATCCCGTCCAGCTTCGACTTTGCAAGACGCTTCACCTCAAGGCTCGCGTCGGAGGCGAGCACCTCATCGAGCACCCGGCGCGCCTCTTCCGCAGTGTAGTCCAGCACGGAGACCTCGTAGCGCTCCGCGAAGACGCGCTCGCCGCTGTGGTTGGTGATCTGGATGTGCACCGGCATCACTGGGCCGGTCAGGCTCGCCGCGTTCTTGATTGGGATGCGGATCTCCCTCTCATCGCCGGCTTTCCCGATTGCCGGCAACTCGACGACCTGGCTGTGGCGTTGCCCGCCCGGGTACGTTGCTTCTACGGTAAAACGCTCCACGTCCGCGCCCAGGTTGCTGATCGTGCCCCGCAGCGCGTTGTCGGTACGCGAAGTCACGATGCCGTTGACACCATCGCGGGTGGTGTCCATGTAGAACCCGGCGCGGCCCGAGTTTTCCGCGGCCGCGTTGGCAGCTAGCCTCCGCGGGTCCTTCTCATGATGCTCGTCTTCGTCAATCTCGCCGCTGCCGGTGGTCAGGTCGCCCTTGCCCACGTTGAAGCCGGGCAGGTCGAGGTTCGCCCAGTCGGCGGGAATGACCACGTCGTGCTCGCCACAGTCGCCGGACTGCAGGCAGCCATTCACCCTGGTTTTGGTGTCCTCACCCGCGTAGTCAAAGAGCTTGCCGAACTGGTATTGGTAGTTCATCACCGACTTGTAGTCCGGCAGCGAGAGATCCCCGCGCAGGGGGTTCTCCGGGACCAGCGGACCCGAGTGCCCCAGCCCGAGAGTGTGGCCGAACTCGTGGAAGATCGTGTTGCGCAGCTGCTCCTGCGTGGTCATATCCTTGTGGTTCGACACGTAGAAGGCCGAATCGCTCACCAGTGCCACGCCGGAGGAGCGGTTATTCGCCGCCATGCGGTCACCGATGATGCCGAGGCGGAAGACGGATTTGCGGTCGCCGAGGAGGCGGTCGCGCTCCTCGATGAGCCTTTCACCCTGCGTCTTTGCGTCAAAGTAGTACTTCTCAAAAGGCTCGGTCTTGCCACCGCGCGGCGTATCAAAGCCCACGAGCGACTCGGACTGGTAGGAGTCGCCGGCGTCGATATGCAGCGCAATGCCCCTCTTTTCAAACACTCCCTCAAGCTCCCGCAGCGTGGCAGTGGTGGGGCGGTACGAGTTCACATTCGCAGTGGCGCAGCCCGCAAACTGAGCAAACTCAGGCGCAGTCGGCGCGAAAGCGTGCTGACGGGAGCACTGCATCGTCTCCCACTCGGCCTCCATCCAGTTCAACTGCAAGAACAGGTCCGGGCGCTTGGGGTCGGCTCCCCAACGGTGAATAGGCAGCTCGGTGCCGTCCGGTAGGCGCACTCCCTTGACTTCCCACTCGTCGCGCAGCCCGTCACCGTCGGTATCAATCGCGGAGTCCTGCGCAGCCGCCGCGATGTCTACCCCACCTTCAAGGACGTCGCCCGGGGCGAGGGTGTTTTCCCAACGCGCCATCTGGAAGCGCGGGGTATCGCCGCTCAGCACCCCGGTTTTGCCCACCTCGATCTCCCCGCGCATGTCCTTCATGGAGGCAGAGCTCGCAGGATCAGCAAACGCGACCGTCGTTTCGTAGCCCTCGGATTCCGCGGCCACCTCAAAGGCCCCGCTTGCATTTACCTGTGCATGCATCCCACCCGGGTTGACGAACTCATTTGCCAGGTCGATCGTGATGTCGGCCGGTGCGTCGCTCACGTTGCGCACCTGCACGGTGGCGCGCACGGTGCCATCCTTAATCCGGAACGTGCGCGTGACCTCAAGCTGGGTGCGCGGGTCGGTGAACTTGAACTCCACCACGTCCGCGCCATCTTCGGTGTGCGTGCTTGTATCTGCACCCCAAAACGGCGGCAGGCGGTATCCTCCGGTGCGGATCACGGTGTGCAAATTGAACTCGTGCACACCCACGGCCGCGGCCGGGTGGACGAACGTGAAGCGGGAGCGGGAATCCTTGCGCAACTCTGCGTCGATCCGCTCCCCCGTTGGCCGCGAAGTCTCGCCGGTCACGCTCACCGTAATTTCGGACTGCTTGGTAGAAGCGCCTGCTGGCGGGGCAGCCACAGTGCCGAATGCGAGCGACGCACAGGTGGCAATGGCAACGGTTTTCAGTGAGAAATGCATCTTCTTCTACCTTTTAAATCCGGATACCGTACTGGGACAGTAGTTGGCGGATGTGGTCTTGGTTGACAATGGCGGCATAGCTTGCGCCGCCGAGCGCGGCGAGCAGTCCGAGCACAATGGGCAGCCACGTCGCGGTCGATGAAGTCTTCGGCGCAGGTGCGGTCCTCGCAGCGTCTTTCGCGTAAAGGACTACCCGCTGCGTGCGCTGCGAGCCGTCCGAGTACGTCACCACGCGCGGCACCTCAATTGAGGCGTGCTCAGCGACGCTCGAATCCACGCGCGCGGTTATTTCACCGGTGACGGCGTTGATATTGATGCTCCAACCCGGGGCGGAAAAGTCCCCGGCCAGCCCGTAGGTTGTTCCCTTCAGTGCCATTGGTGCGGTGGCTGTCTCCTGCTCACGCGCCTGCGAGTTTGTCAACACGGTGACGGGCATGAGCGTCACCGACCCATCCGGGTACTGCACCCGAACCTGCACCGTGTATGAGGCGTCGACCGGGGCGTTGTCGGGGATTTCCACACGCACTTTGCCCGTGTGCTTATCGACGCTCACCCGCAGACCAGCATCATCAGCCAGCGTGAATTCGGTGCCAGCAGGCACCTTTCCTGTTGGGGTAGACATTGCTGTCTTGCCCACCTTGACCACGGAGACCGGGAACTTAGGTGCATCGCGCTTCGCCGGTGCCTGTGCCGCAGCTACCCCCACGTACGCCTCGATAGTCTGCGTGGAGCCATCGGGATAGCGTGCCTCGACCGGCACCACCACGGGCTTGGCCGTCCCGGTCGGCGCGGTCATCCGCAGAGTACCTGTCGTCGCGTCCACCGACGCCGACCAGGCCTGGAGGTCTCCTGGGAGCAGCGCAAACTCCGTGTGCGCTGGCAGAGAGGTGGGGTTGGCGATTTTCAACTCTGTACTTTGCCCCGGGCCAACAAGTACCCCCGTCTCATAGCGCGGCGCGGTGACCTGCGACATGGACGCCGCGGCGACCTCAAAGGGCACACGTACTGTCTGCGTGGAATCATCCGGAAAGGTCACGACGACATCGACCGGGAGGATTTCGCCGATCTTCGCACCGCGCGGTGCGCTGAACGTCACCCTGCCGTCCACATCAGCAGTGGCATTGGAGGTACCTTCAACCTTGAACTTCGTGCCTGCGGGAAGCGGCTGCCAATCGTAGGCACCACGACGCGCAATCGGTGCCGCGCTCACGGCGCTTCCACCCGCCCGCACGATACGCGGCGCGTAGGACACCTTGTACAACGAAGCCAAGGAGGCAGGCTTTGTCACTGTCACCGCAACGGTGCCCGTCCCTTCAGTGGAGTTAGGCACCTCAACGAGGTACTTGCCTGGGGTCACAACCTCGGGCGGCGCGATCACCACCGTGCCTGCCGCGTCAACGGTGGCCCAATCGGCGCCGTTGATCGTGAATCCGGAGCGCTGCACCACCGGCTCACCGAAGGTGATCCCTGCAGCCACGTTTTCCTTCGGTCGTGTTTTCACGACACCGCCCGGAGCCACAGTCACGGCATCCCATGTGAAGTCCACCGCCGGTTTCGGGGTTGGCTTCGGTGCTGGTGTGGGTGTTGGTTTTGTCGTTGAACTTGGCTTGGGCTTTGGTTTTGGCGCTGGTGCGGTCGTAGAAGTTGGTGTTGGGGTTGGCTGCACGGTAAGGACCGGAACACGGTCAAGCTGCCTGTCCACCTCGGTGAGCTGGCCCATGTGGATCGAAAACTCGGCTTCATCTGGGAGGTGGCCATCGGCCTCGAAACGCACCGTGTACTCCCCCTCCTGTAGTTCCTGTGGGGTGAAGACACCATTGGCGTCCGCAACAAGGCGTATGTCTCCCGGGGTGATGTGCGCCTTCGCGTGGGGCAGGGACTCACCGCCCTCCCCCACAACGCGGAATCGCACGCTGCCCTTGCGCTCCTTCGCGTTCAGTGTCATGTCAACAGCGGCCATCTGGCCAGGGCGGATCTCGACGCCCGGTTCTAGCTTGCTCTGGGTAAAATCGGTTTCCGCAAAGGTAATCTCGGCGACGCCGGGCAGCAGATTGCCGACTTCGTAAAAGCCCCGCTCATTGGTGGTGGCGGAGCCGACTTCTCCGTCATCGACAGTCACGGTCACGCAAACCCCCGCGACTGGTTCACCCGACTCGTCGACCACCTGGCCGGCGACCGAGCCGAACTGAGGGAGCACATTGACGTCCTCCAACTCGTTGACCGCCCGCTCATGGATCTCAACGGTCTTTTCATCGCCGCGGGTGTCGTGTTTTTCCGACGCCGCAACCTTCAGCGTCGCACTACCCGCCGGAACGCCGGTGAGCGTGTATTTTCCCTCGTCGTTGGTGATCGCATTGCGCTCCCCGACGGACACTTCGACGCCTTCGAGCGGCTGATTGTCCCGGTCAATCACGCGACCCGTCGCGGTAATTGGGATCAGATCCTTCTCTGGGACTGCAACCTCGCCTTTGGCTTCAACAGTAAACGGCTCAGGCGCAAGGTAGCCCGGCACAGTGCCGAGTTTGAGGGAGTACATGCCTGGTTTGACGTTGCTGAAGCTGTAGGTGCCGTCCTTGTCTGTCTTCGTGGTGTCGGTGACGGTGCCGGCACCGTCGAGAAGCGAGACCTCGAGCCCCTCCGGGAATTTCCCGCTTTCTCGATCGACGGCGACGTTGCCGCTTAAAGTTGCGAGCTTTGGGTTGATCGGGTCAATGAAACCTCTTCCGCCTGCGCTTTGCGACGAACCAGATCCACGCACCGGAAGCGTGCCCGCCCCACCCTTCTTGTCCACAATCAGCGTTTGGCCGTCTTTGAGCGTCACATCCTTCTCAAAGGTAAAGTCCATCCAGCGCGTGCCCGTATCGTCGATATGGCCGTAGCCCGTCACTTCCCCGAAATCCTCGACCTCAGTTGTGCCGTGGGTAAGCTTGACCGCGTACGTATCCTCGGCCGGGAAGTTCTTCCCGTCACCACCGATGACATAGAAGTAGAGTCGCACGGAGCGGAAAGTTTTCGGCTCGTAGTCGCCGTCGGCAAGCCGGAAGATAGCGCGCCAATCCGTCGCGATGGACTCCTTTACACCTGTAGAGACGGTGAGGCTGAAGTCGCCGTCGTTCACGTCAAACTTTTCGGCAGCGTGGGCGACAGTCAGGGGTATGGCGGGCACCGCAGTGACTCCGGAAGCAGCACAGGCTGCGACCGCAGCAATGGCAATAGAACGGCCCCAGAAACCACGCACCATGCAAACTCCCAGACTCTCATATTCTTTTAACACTGCTAATCACACTATTGAACTACAAATACACAAAAAACGCACGTCACAACGCATTCACGCGCATAATCACTCCTAGATGATCCCTCCGTTCCCGCTGTATATTTCCTCAGACGTAGATAGCCAGCACAACGAGCAATTGGTAGGTATCGTGAATAAAAGCGCGTAACGCGCAACAGCTTCAACGTGGAAAGGTTTACTCAACGTGAAAATTGCGGTACTCGGCGGAGATGGGTTTTGCGGCTGGCCAGCGTCGCTGCATCTGTCTGACCTCGGCCACGAGGTGGTGGTAGTAGACAACCTTTCCCGCCGCGCCATCGACGAGGAGTTAGGCGTTGAGTCCCTCACCCCCATCGTGTCCACAGAAGAACGCATCGCCGCGTGGGAGGAAGTCTCCGGCAACACCATCGGCTTCCGCAACATCGATGTGGCGAAAGACTACGACGGGCTGCTCGAGTTCATCACTTCTTTCAAGCCCGACGCAGTAGTTCACTTTGCCGAGCAGCGGGCCGCGCCGTATTCCATGAAGACCCCGCGCACGAAGCGCTACACGGTAGACAACAATGTCAACGCCACCCACAACCTGCTCGTCGCAATCGTGGAGTCGGGCCTGGACGTGCACGTCGTCCACCTCGGCACGATGGGCGTGTACGGCTACGGCACCGCAGGCATGAAGATCCCAGAGGGCTACCTGGATATCGCAGTGCACACGGACGAAGGCACCACCGTGGAGCAGGAGATCCTCTACCCCACGAACCCGGGCTCGGTGTACCACATGACAAAGGTGCTCGACCAGAACTTGTTCGCCTACTACGCGAAGAACGACGAGCTGCGCATCACCGACCTGCACCAGGGCATCATCTGGGGCACCCACACCGAGCAGACGCAGCGCGACGAGCGCCTGATCAACCGCTTCGACTAGGACGGGGACTACGGCACGGTACTCAACCGCTTCCTCATGCAGGCTGCCGTGGGGTACCCGCTGACTGTGCACGGCACGGGCGGCCAGACTCGCGCATTCATCCACATCCAGGACATGTGCAAGTGCATCCAGATCGCCCTCGAAAACCCGCCGGCGCGTGGCGAGCGGGTCAAGATCTTTAACCAGATGACGGAGACGCACCGCGTCCGCGACTTGGCAGCACTCGTGGCGAAGATCTCCGGCGCCGAGGTCCAGATGGTGCCCAACCCACGCAAGGAGTCGGCAGAGAACGAGCTCTTTGTGAAAAACGACACCTTTATTGGTCTTGGCCTGCAGCCGACGAAGCTGGCCGAAGGCCTGCTTAGCGAGGTTGAGGACGTAGCGCGCAAGTACGCCGAGCGTGCGGATCGCTCCAAGATCCCGGCGCGCTCGCTGTGGACGGCGAAGCAGGCCGCTGGCGTGCCCACGGGCGAGCGCTAATGCGCATCGCCGTCCTCACCGAGGTCTTCCTTCCCAAGATTGACGGTGTGGTCACGCGACTGACCCGCCACCTCGATCAACTGGCCGAGATGGGGCACGAGGTCCTCATTTTTGCGCCGGGCAATCCGCCCGCCGAGTACGCGGGCTTTGAGGTTGTCTCCATCCCGTCGCGAGATCTCAAGGTGTACCCAGAGGTCAAGCACGGCATGATGGGGCCGAAGACGTTGCGCCGCCTGCGCGAGTTCGACCCGGACATCGTGCACGCGGTCAACCCAATTTGGACCGCGGGCTGGTCGACGCTCGTCGTCGCGCGCCGTTTCCCGATGCTTGCGTCTTTCCACACCGACGTGCCCGAATACTGCGTCAAGCTGGGCATTCCGTGGGTCAAACCCATTGCGAAGTGGGGGCTGCGCGCGTTCCATTCCCGCGCGGCTATCAACCTGGTCACTTCCGGGCCAATGATGGAGAAGGCGGCCGAATACCGGATCCCCAACGTCAAGCTTTGGCCAAAAGCCGTGGACACAACACGCTTTACCCCCGCGGCGCGCTCCGCGTCGATGCGTGAGCGTCTCGGCGGCGGACCTCTCGTGCTCTTCGTCGGCCGTATCTCTGCGGAGAAGTCCGTGGAGCGCTGCATCCCCATCATGGAGGAAGTGCGCAAACGCATCCCCGACGCACGCATTGCGTTCGTTGGCGAAGGCCCACAGTATCAGGCACTTCGATACACGGCCCCCGACTGGGCCACGTTTACCGGCTATCTCTCCGGGGCGGAGCTTTCGGCTGCGTATGCTTCCGGCGACGTGTTGCTCTTCCCGTCTACGACTGAAACGCTCGGCTTCGCGGCTTTAGAATCCTTTGCTTCGGGCGTTCCTGTCGTGGCCGCCAACGCTGGTGGCCTGCCATTTGTCATCGACGACGGGAAAACCGGCATCCTCGTCGACCCCGACTCCCCCGATGCCGTGTGGGCCGAAGAAATTGTGCGCGTACTGCGGGACGACGCCGCCCACGACCGGCTCGCAGCCGCAGCCAGGGCCGAGGCGAAGCGCTGGACCTGGCGCGCTTCCTCGGAGCAGGTGGTCACCTACTACGAGGAAGTTATTCGAAACGCAAAACGGTGACCTCGGCGGTCTCCCCGCCCGCGTATTCGCGGGATTCCGTCGCTGTCCGCACTGTCGCCGAAGGATCAATTTCCTGGTAAGGGGTCACACCCGGACCACAGGCATCGAGTTTGCGCGGGTCGAACCACTCGATGTCTGCGCGGCCGTCTGCGATCACACCGATGCCGGAGGCGGTCTCCCAAGCCTGGGAATCGCTGTCAATGCCGGGCACGTCGTTTGGGCTGAAGCCGAGGCGCTGCGCTTCGGCCTTGTCCGTGTACGGGCAGAACACGTACGCCCGCTCCACCCCCGGCCCCGCCACATCCGCGACGGCGAAGTCTCCAGCGAGCGCGGCGTCTTGCAGCCCCATCTCCGTGCCATGCGCAGCGCAGCTCGCCAGGGCGAATGCGCCAGCGATGGCAAGGACTCGGGTACGAAACATCGTCTTACTTAATATCCTCCGGTGCCTTACGCGCCGGGTAGATCGTCGGACGCACGCCAGCGATCTCCTCGACGACGCGGACGACCTGGTGGGAGTAGCCGTACTCGTTGTCGTACCACACGTAGAGCACGAGGTGATTACCGGAAGCAATCGTGGCGAGGCCGTCGACCACGGATGCGTGGGTGGTACCCAGAAGATCCGTGGACACCACTTCGGGCGACTGGATGTAGTCGATCTGCTGGCGCAGGTTGGAGTCGGTGGATACGCGGCGCAGGAAGTTGTTGACCTCGTCCTTTTCCACGTCCTTCTGCAGGTCGAGGTTGAGCACCGCCATGGACACGTCCGGCGTAGGCACGCGGATCGCGTTACCGGTGAGCTTGCCCTCGAACTCCGGCAGCGCCTTGGAAACCGCCTTCGCCGCACCGGTCTCGGTGAGCACCATGTTCAGGCCAGCCGCGCGACCACGGCGGTCGCCCTTGTGGAAGTTATCGGCCAGGTTCTGGTCATTCGTGTAGGCGTGCACCGTTTCCACGTGGCCGTGGTTGACGCCGTAGCGGTCGTTGATCACCTTGAGCACCGGGGTGATGCCGTTGGTAGTGCACGACGCAGCGGAAAGCACCTTCTCGTCACCGATCATGTCCTGGTTGATGCCGTAGACGATGTTCGGAATGTCACCCTTGCCCGGCGCGGTGAGCAGGACGCGGTCTACGCCCTTGGACTCGAGGTGCTGCGACAGGCCCGCGCGGTCGCGCCAGACACCGGTGTTGTCCACCACGATGGCATCGTTGATGCCGTAGGAGGTGTAGTCCACCTCTGCCGGATCGTTGGCGTAAATCATCTGGATCGGGGTGCCGTTGGCCCAGATAATCTCGTTTTCCTTGTCCACAGTGATAGTGCCGTCAAAGGCACCGTGGACGGAGTCGCGGCGCAGCAGGGAGGCACGCTTGACGATGTCGTCCTCGCCCTTCTTACGCACAACCACTGCGCGCAGGCGCACGCCGCCGTATGCTGCTTCACGCGCGATGAGGATACGAGCCAGCAGGCGGCCGATGCGGCCGAAGCCGTACAACACCACGTCGCGGGCCTGCAGCTCAGAAGACGTTCCAACGACCTCGGAAAGCTCCTCCTCGAGGAACTCGCGCAGATCCTTGCCCTCGATGCGGGAGTAGTTCTTGGCCAGGCGCCCCAGGTCGATCGAGGCGGTGCCCAGGTCCATCTTCACCAGTTCCTGCAGGATGGGCAGCGTGTCGTCGAGAGGCAGCTCCCGCTCGACGATGCGACGCGCGTAGCGGTGGGCCTTAATAATGTCGATGTCGGTCGCCCCCAGAAGCAGGCGACCGTAGATGGAGGTCACGGCGTTGTGCTCGCGGTGCAGCTGGCTGATCAGCGGCAGCATTTCCTGCGCAAGGGTGAGCTTGTGGTTCCAGTCAGCGGCGGGGGTAGTCGATTGTGTCACTATAATCCTCAAATACGGTCGTGGGTGTACAAGCAATGTGCCTTTCGGGGGCATTCCGAGGGCCCATATGCACCCCTAGCTTAGCGCGTTTCCCATATATTCAAGCTTCAAGTGCGCCTAAATTACACCCGCGTGCCCCCGCGTGAGCGGCGCTACTTAGGCGTAGCATGATTGCCATGGATTTAAGCTCTCAATTGAACGCCAATATGCACTCCGGCGCGCAGGATTTGCGTGACGCCCTGTTCACCCCAGCCACCGAGTTCCTTCCCGCCTCCTGGCAGGCATCACTCAACGACTTGAGCTACTCCGTGATCGGCTTGTGGGACTCCATCGTGCGCGCAGTCGAAATGCTCCTGTTCTAGCGAAGCACCGCCCGATATTTCTCGGGATCAGGCTGCGACGCAAAGGATGGCGACTGATCCTTATCTACCAACACGGCACGCACGCCCTCCGCAAAGTCCGGCTCGTGGCGGATGAGCTCTCCAAGCACGCGCTCGTTTTCCAGCGCACCTTTCAGGTCCAGGGCGGCGTTCGCCTCAAAAAGCTCAGCCGCGGCCACGAGCGCGGAGGGTGAGGCCTGAGACGTGAGCTTTTTCACCTCTTCGCCGAACGTACCCGCGCCGTCGAGACGCACCTGAATTTCGGCCCACGAGCCGACAAAGACTTCCTCTATCTGTTCGAACCACTGCTCCAGGCTGTTCCTCCCAGCCGGTAGCGCAACCTCGTCGAGGACGCCCAGCCCTTCCTCGACGATCCGTTCCGTGAGCCCCTCAAGCGTTTCCACTTTGTGCGAGGCAAGCCCCAGGTCGAGCATGTCGTCGGCCTGCAAGCGGTATCCGGTCAGCCCCAAAAACTTGCCCAGCGCCAGCGACGGCCGCTGCGGCAGGTGCTGCAGCTTCCAGGACTGCCCGACGTCAGTGACGTAGCCAATGTTCATCTCCGGCATCGAGGCGAACGCCCCCTCCTGCACGACCATGTGCGAGCCAAGCGCAGAGATGCCCATCCCTCCGCCCATGTCCACCCCCGAGACGAGCGCGATGTAGGGCTTGGGGTAATTCGCGATGTAGTGATTCATCTCGTATTCCTCGGCGAAGAAGGCGTTCACGTCTTCCCGATTCCCCTCAAGGATCTCCTCGCGCGCAAGTTTGACGTCGCCCCCGGAGCAGAAGTGCCTGGAGCTAGATCGCACTACTACCTGGGTGACGGCATCGTCATGTTCCCAGGCCTTGAGGGTGCTGTAGATGCCGTGGATCATCTCGTCGTTCAGGGAGTTCAGCGCTTTGGGTCGGTCAAGCGTGATAATGCCGGTCGTGCCTCGTATGGATGTGTCTAAGAATGCAGTCATGCACACTAGTGTTGCACATCACACCAAAATGGTCGAGCAATTTTCCACGGGTAGGCTGGAGCCAATGAATATCCCACGTCTCGTAGCTCTCGATATGGACGGCACGCTGCTCACCCCCGAGGGGGTCATCCCCGAGTCGTTTTGGCCGACGTTGGACGCAGCCCACGCAGCCGGTATGACCGTCGCGCCGGCGTCCGGGAGGCAGCTTGCCACCCTGCGCGGCATGTTCGCCCGCAACGCACCCGATACCTTCATCGCGGAAAATGGCGCGGTCGTCGAGCACAAAGGGACGATCGTCGCCACCTCCACGATCCCCGAGGAGACGGTCCGCAGCATCACGGAGGCACTCGAGCGCACACCGTTTATCGCCCACCCGGTACTGTGCGCGCCCGAGGCCTCGTACACGCGCGCCTCAACCCCCGCCGAGGTACAGCGCGAGGTGGACAAGTACTACCTGGCCAACACGCAAGTGCGCTCGCTTTTCGACGCCCCACTGCACGAGATCGTCAAAATCGCCCTCTTTGTCGACGGCGGCGCGGAACGCCTCGGACTGCCCTGGGTACACAAGCTCGCCCCCGAGCTGCACGCACTAGTCAGCTCTGCCGATTGGCTCGACATCATGCCACCTGCAGCTTCGAAGGGAAACGCCCTGCTTGCCCTCGCCGATACGCTCGGGATCGCGCACGCCGAGACCGCCGCGATCGGTGATTATCTCAACGACTCGGCCATGCTCGAGGCTGCTGGTTACGCCGTCGCGATGGGCAACGCGCACCCGGCACTCAAGCAGGTGGCAGATGAGGTGATCGGCACGAATGGGGAGTACGCGGCCGTCGAGAAGCTGGCGCAGTGGGCCGTCAGATGATCGACTTTTCCCAACCCGCTGATGCCGTTGCGCCCCAGCTTTTAGGCTGCCTGATTACCCACAACGGTGTCACCGTGCGGCTGACCGAGGTCGAGGCGTACACCGGCGCGAATGACCCGGCGGCGCACACGCACCGCGGGAAAACCGCGCGGAACGAGGCGATGTTCGGCCCGGGCGGCACCCTGTACGTCTACCTGTCCTACGGCATCCACCTCAACGGCAACATTGTGTGCGCGCCGGAAGGCCAGGGGCAGGGCTGCCTCATGCGCGGCGGCGAAATCATCGAGGGCGAAACACTCGCGCGCTCGCGGAGGCAAAAGCCCGAGCGGAAACGAATTCCTTTTGCTAACTTAGCTCGCGGGCCCGGCAATCTGGGGCAGGCACTGGGCCTGAGCCTGGAAGACAACGGCACGCCGGTCACACTGACTGAGCGCGAGGCCGAACCCGAATGGGTTGCGGGGCCGCGCATCGGCATCAGTAAGAACGCCGATGCGCCGTTGAGATTTTGGATCCCCAACGCGCCCACGGTGTCCACCCCGCGTGGGCGCCCAAAGTTGTGACCTACTTGTGCTTCTTTTTCTTCGTCTTCTTCGACGCGACGTGGCGCTCTTCCAGCTTGGCAGCCGCGTCGGGCACGTAGCGGAATTCCTCACGCGGCGGGCGCGAGTAATCCGTGATCTCCGGGCGCTCCGGAATCTCCGGCAGCTCCACTTCCACGTGCTCGTAAGGCACGGTGGACAGCAGGTGCGAAATCACGTTAATGCGGGAGCGCTTCTTGTCCTCGCTCTCCACCGTGTACCAGGGCGCGGAAGGAATGTCGGTGTGCACGAACATCTCGTCCTTCGCACGCGAGTAATCCTCCCAGCGGGTGATGGACTCTAAGTCCATCGGCGAGAGCTTCCACTGGCGCAGCGGGTCTTCCTTGCGGGACTGGAAGCGCTTGTACTGCTCCTCGTCGGAGACAGAGAACCAGTACTTGCGCAGCATGATGCCGTCCTCGACGAGCAGGCGCTCGAAGATCGGTGCCTGGTGCAAGAAGCGGCGGTACTCCTGCGAGGTGCAAAAGCCCATCACGCGCTCCACACCTGCGCGGTTGTACCAGGACCGGTCGAAGATGACGATTTCGCCGGCCGCAGGCAGGCGCTCGACGTAGCGCTGGAAGTACCACTGCCCGGACTCGCGCTCCGTGGGCTTCGGCAGCGCCTCAATACGGCAGGTGCGCGGGTTGAGGTACTGGGTAATCCGCTTAATCGCGGAGCCCTTTCCGGCCGCGTCGCGGCCTTCCATCACGATGACCAGTCGGGCACCGGTGCGCACGACCCACTGCTGCATCTGGACGAGCTCTGCCTGGAGCCGCAAAAGCTCCTTCTCATAGGCCTTCTTGGAAAGCTTCGGCGGCTTCTTCCCCGCAAATTCTTCGCTCATACACTTCACCGTACTCAGGCGTTATGCATGTAAGCAAAGCGTGCGTACAGGTTAATCCTGGGCGGGCACCTGGAACTCAGCCATCGTGTCCCACTCGGTCTTGCCCTCAATGAGCGTGTTGATGATCGTCGGGGTCTGCTTCAACACCTTGGGGAAGAGTTCCTGGGCGTTTTTGAAGTGCTGCGAGTTCACGTGGGCCTCCGCAGCATCGTCCTTGAACGCCTCGATGAGCAGGTACTCGTCCGGGTTATCGGTGGAGCGGTACCAGTCAAAGAAGAGGCAACCGTCTTCCGCGCGGCTCGCGTCGGTGAACTCAGCGACCACCTCGCGGAAGTTGTCGACGTACTCGGGCAGGGGCCGGAAACGGACGTTGATAAGAATCATGCGCCCCACCCTAGCGATCTCGCGTGTTTAGCGCAGGAAGTACTCCACCAAGTACGCGGTGGTGCCGTCCTCGCTGCGCGCAACTGCCACACCGAAACCGCTCGGGTGCGGGTGCGGGGTCGTTTCCACGTTCTCGCGGTTGAGGAAGTCGAGCCGCTGCTGTGCTGCCGCATCATCCAGCCGGTAGATCTGGCCGGTCCCCTCCTCCGCATGCGTTGTACCGCGGCCGACATCGCCGTTGAAGGTGGCCGTGCCGTCGACAGCCTGCTGCGCCCACTCGGCAGCAATTGCCTCCGCACGCGCATCCTTGTGGTGACCTTCACGCGTCAGCTGCGCCTCGGAGTCCGCCTCCAGCTGCGCATCGACCTTGGCGCGTGATGCTGCCGTGGTGCGCGGATCCACGACGATACGCTCCGGCACCTCGATACCGGCGCGTGCCGCCGCCTCGCGCACGTGCTGTGGCACCTCAATGGGCGCCACGGTTGGCACCTTGAAGGTATTCGAAGACGACAGGGTATCGAGCTGCAGCGAAACCAGCGGTGCGGGCTCGCTGGACCCTTCTGCCGCAGCGGCCACTCCGGTGCCGGCGAGCATGAGCCCGAGAGTCGCGGCGAGCACCCGACGAAACTTGAAAGAATTATGTCCGTTAGTTCCCATACGTCATATTCTGTCACAAGTTTGGACGCATAGCAGGAGAAGCACGGCAAACGTTGGTGAAATTCCAATCGTTGAACAATTCTGGGATAGGCTTGAGAGCGGACCACACCCAGCGGAAGTAAGAACTGGGCGGAGGTACCGTTACAATATTGCTTTGCGCCTTTTACCCCGCGAAAGCACTAACTCAATACTGCCCCTGTTTCCCACCACACACGGATGCCATGCTTGCTCAAAACGTCGCCGCTGAAATTCGCCGCGCCATCTCGCGCGGCGAGTTTTCGCCCGGCCAGAAGCTCAACGAAGTAGCTCTGGCTGAACGTTTTGGCGTCTCCCGCAACACTCTGCGCGAGGCTTTCGCCATGCTGACTTCTGAAGGCCTGTGTGAACGCATCCCCAATCGCGGCGTCTTCCTGGCCACACCCTCCCCGGACTTTGTGACCGACACGTATCGTGCCCGCGCCGCGATCGAACCCGCTGCCCTCCTCTGGGGCGAGCACCTCGACGTGGACCGTCTTCACGAGCTCAACGAGGAGGCGCGCGAGGCGATAACCCAAGACGACGATGACCTCGTGGCGGCGATCAACCAGACTTTCCACCACGTCGTACTCTCCGCGATGGGGTCAAAGACCCTCGGCGACACGATGGATCAGCTTGACGCCTTTCTCCGGTTGGCCACGCTCCCAATTGTGCAGCGCACCCCAACGTTCAACCGCCAATTCATCACCGTCAACGAACGCCTTGTTGAGATGCTGGTCGAGGGACGCCGCCAGGAAGCCTCCGACTACCTCCAGGCCTCGTTGGAGGAGCAGGGCCGAATCGTCAACGAGCTCATCGCCAAGATCAACGACGGCGAGCCCATTTAGCTAGCCTTCGAGCTGTTCACCGAGCTCCAGCCACTGCATCTCCAGCTCGTCGCGCTCCCCTTTCAACGCGCCAACCTGCTGAGTTTTTTCTCCAATCGCGGAAAAATCCGGCGCGTCTGTACTCGACATGGCAGCAATCTCCGCCTCTACCGCCTCGATCTGTTCATCGGCCTTGCCGATCTTGCGTTCCAGCGCCTTCATCTTCTTGCGCAGCTCCCGCTCCTCCTGCGAACTCAGACCGGGGTGGGCCTCCTGCGGTGCATCATTCTTCTCCCCCAGGTCGAGCGGGCCGGTGTCTTCCTCGGTAGCTGCTCGGCGCTCAAGGTATTGCGAAATGCCGCCAGGCAGGTTCGTCAGCTGCCCGTCCCCGAACAGGGCGTAGGTGTTGTCGGCGATGCGCTCGATGAGGTAGCGGTCGTGCGAGATAACCACCAGGGTGCCGGGCCACGTGTCGAGCAGGTTTTCCAACTCCTGGAGCGTGTCGATGTCGAGGTCGTTGGTCGGCTCGTCGAGAAGCAGCACGTTCGGCTCGCTCATGAGCACACGTGTGAGCTGCAGGCGACGGCGCTCGCCGCCCGAGAGATCCCGGACCGGCGTGCGCTGCCGTTTCGGGCTAAACCCGAGGCGCTCGGCCAGCTGGGAGGCAGAAATCTCCTTATTGCCGATGTGTACGTAATTGGCCACGTCCTCGACCGCGTCGATCACCCGGCGCGAGGGATCCAGGTCGTCGAGCTCTTGGCGCAGCCAGCCAATCCGGGTGGTCTGCCCCTCGATCCGTTTGCCCGCCGCAAGCGGGTACTCGCCGGCGAGCGTGCGCAGCAGCGTGGTCTTGCCCGAACCATTCACCCCAACAAGGCCGATTCGCTCGCCCGGGGCGAGCCGCCAGGTGAGGTGGTCGACCAAGGTGCGCCCGTCGGGGGCGTCGATGCGCGCATCCTCCAGCTCGATGACGACTTTGCCCTGACGCTGCTTGGAAAAGGCCATGAGCTCGACTTTGTCGCGCGGGGCCGGCACGTCCGCGATCAGCGCCTCGGCGACCTCGATGCGGTAGCGCGGCTTGGAGGTACGCGCCGGAGCGCCGCGTCGTAGCCACGCGAGTTCCTTGCGCGCCAGGTTTTGACGGCGCTGCTCGATCGCGTCCGCCTGTCGTGCGCGCTCGGCGCGCGCGAACGTCCAGTCGTTGTAGCCGCCCTCGTAGACGTCAACCGTACCGTCGTGGACCTCCCAGGTCAGTGTGGCGACAGTGTCCAAAAACCAGCGATCGTGGGTAACCACGACCACGGCGACCTTGCGCGCCATCAGGTGCTCGGCGAGCCACTGCACGCCCTCCACATCCAAATGGTTCGTCGGCTCGTCCAGCACCACCAGGTCCAAGTCCTGCACGAGCGCTGCGGCGATGTTGACCCTGCGGCGCTCGCCGCCGGACAGGTTGCCCACCTGGGTATCCAAGCCGAGCTCCGCGACTCCGGTGCCCTTGAGCACCTCGCGCACCTTGGCGTTCGACGCCCACTCGTAAGTCTGCAGGCCGAGCGGCTCCACCACCGCCTGGCCTACGGTCAATGTTGCATCTAAGTCAAAGCGCTGGGTCACCACCGCCATGCGCAGATCCGAGTTGTGGGACACGCGGCCCGCGTCCGGTGCCTCGAGGCCGGTCAGTACCTCGAGCAGGGTCGTCTTACCGCCGCCATTGACGCCGACGATGCCGATGCGATCGCCGGACTGCACGCCAAGCGACACGCCGTCCAGCAGGGTTTTCAGCCCCCACGTCTTGGATACATTTTCCAGATTGATCAGGTTCACCATAGGAACCCAAGTCTACTGTGCGCCCGGCACCGGCCCAGCGGCGGTAACTACCTCATATTCGGGAAATTGCTTCTGCATCGCTGCGCGCGCCGATGCAGCAGCGTGTGCATCTGCGCACAGCGCGGCGATCGTGGGTCCAGAACCGGAGACGATCGCACGCAGCACCCCGTCGATCTCCTCCGCAGCGCGAATCACGTGCTGTAGACGAGGCTGCATCCGCAGCGCCGCGGACTCCAGGTCGTTGTGCAAGTGCTGCGCTAATGCCTTTTGGTCGCCGCGGGCCAGCGTCTGGCTCAGCGCGGTGGTGCGCAGATGCGGGACAAGGGCTGGGTCGTCGTGCCGCATGTCGTCAAGCAACCCGAACGCCTTCCCCGTGGAGATACCCATCTTGGGGTTAATAAACACCCAGTGTGAATCCCCACGCGTGAGCATATCGACCAGCTCGTCCCCGCGGCCGGTACCCAAGGCCGTGCCGCCGCGCAGGCAGAACGGAACGTCGGCACCGAGTTCGACGCCGAGCTGGTGCAGCCGGTCGGCACCGAGTTCCACGCCCGTATACGCAGCCGCGTAGCGCGCCGCCGCAACGAGCGCGGCCGCGGCATCCGCGGAGCCGCCCGCCATGCCGCCAGCGACGAAGACGTGCTTTTCCACCTCGATGCGCACCGGCGGCAAGCCTTGAGTAAATTTCCGGCACTCGTCGACGACAGCGTCGACCGCGCGCCATGCCAGGTTTGCCGGGGTATCAATGTCTTCCGCCGGGCGCTGAACGTGAAACTCGGTGTGCATGCCGCGGACCACGCTGCCCGTCCCCACAGCCGGACCGTCGACGACGCGCAGCGTGACCTGTTCGCGCCGATCCACGGCCTGGAACACGGTGACGAGTTCGTGGTAGCCGTCCGCGCGGGCCTCGCCGACGCCGAGGTGCAGATTGACCTTGCCGGGCGCCGAAGCGCGAAAACTCGTGGGTGTCTTAGGCATCGCGCGCCTCGCCCAGCCGGAGGAAGTCTTCCACGCCAAGCTTTTCGCCCCGCAGGCCCGGGTCAATGCCGGCCGCGCGGAGGGCTGCTTCGGCGGCCTGCGGGGTGCCATAGACCTGGGCAAGCGTGGATCTTAGGGTTTTGCGGCGCTGGGAAAACGCGGCGTCGATAAGCGGGAAGACCGCCTCGCGTGACGCGCGGCGCGTGCTGTCCGCGGTGACGTCAATGCGCACAAGGCCGGAAGCAATGTTTGGGGCCGGCCAAAAGACGTGCTTGCCAATCGTGCCGGCGCGGCTGACGTCGCCGTAGAAGGCGGCCTTGACGCTCGGTACGCCATAGATTTTTGACCCCGGCGTGGCTGCCAAGCGGTCGGCGACTTCCTTTTGCACCATGACCAGGACCCGGCGGATGGAGGGGAACTGCTCGAGCAAGTGGAGCAGCACCGGCACGGACACGTTGTACGGCAGGTTCGCCACCAGCGCCGTCGGGGCGACCTCCACGTCGGCGGGCGTGGCGGTGAGCGCGTCGATGTTGGTCACGGTCAGTTTCGAAGCGTGCGTAGGCGCGTAGGTGTGCGCGGTTTTTGGCAGCCGCTGCGCCAAGCGGGGATCAATTTCTAGCGCGGTCACCTGCGCTGCGGTATCAAGCAGCCCAAGGGTGAGGGAGCCCAAACCAGGGCCGACTTCCACCACGGAGTCTTGGGACGAAAGCTCTGCTGCAGCGACGATGCGGCGGACCGTGTTTGGGTCGTGGACGAAGTTCTGACCGAGCTTCTTCGTCGGGGTGATATCGAGCTCCTCGGCGAGTTCACGGATCTCGACCGGGCCCAAAAGTTGGGAGGAAGTCATACGCGCTTAGCGCAGACCGAGCTTCGCGGTGCAGGCGGGCCACGCGCCCCAGCCCTGCGCGGCCTGGGTCTTCTCCGCGATCGCGATCTGCTGCTCGCGGGTCGCCTGGTCCGCGGTCGGGGCGTAGGCGGTGCCGCCGTAGGCAGCCCAGGTGCCGGGGTTGAACTGCAGGCCGCCCTGGTAACCGTTGCCCGTGTTGATGGACCAGTCGCCGCCGGACTCGCACTGGGCGATCGCGTCCCACACGGAGCCATCAGCCACGGCCGGGGCTGCCGCACCGGTGTTGCCTTCCTTCTCCGCCTTCTTCGTGCCGCGGACGATCACGGCCGGCTTCGCCTCGCGGGTCTCGTGTGCCGAGGCAACGAAAGTGTCCTCCGGCAGGCCGTTGACCAGCACCGTATGGCGGATGACCTGCTTCTCACCCAGGACGCCCTCCTCGCGGATCTCTTCGGTGCCCTCTTCCATCTCCGGGTCATCGATGTACTTGGCAGGTGCCTTCACGTCGACGACCTCACGGTCCTTGACAATCTCCACGCGATCCAGGTTGATCTGCATGTTCGGGGTGACCTGTGCGTCCAGCGGCACGTTGAGTCGGTCGTTGGAGTCGAAGGTAATGCCGCGCTCAGCAAGCAGGTCGCCCACGGTCTTCGCCGCAGCCGAGGTGTAGGTCACTGCGCCGCCATCGTTGATCGAGACGATCTTCGGGGTCGTCACATCCACGTTGAGCCCCTCGGTGACGGGCTGGTCACGGTCCACGTCCGTGGCGGCGTTCGCTGCCATCCCGGCCTCGTCCAGCAGGTCGCCGACGGTGGCGGCCGTCGACGTCAGCTCCTGCGCCACGCCATCGACCACGACAGCGACCGGCTTCGCGGTGCGCACCGTCACCGTGTCGCCATTGGCCAGCTTCTGCCCTGGTGCCGGGTAGACCAGGTCGGCATCAGTGACTTCGACGCCTGCAGCCTGCAGCGCCTTGTCCACGTCACCAGAGAAGGTGGAGACGGTCGTGGCTTCACCGTTGACGTCAACGGTGATGTCCTTCTGAGCGGCGACGGCAGCGGTCGCGCTACCGACGATCGCGGCGCCAGCCACGGTGCTGGCCACAACGCGCTTGGCGGCGGGGGTGCGAGAAGTAGTGCGGGACATAAGCGGGGTGCATTCCTTTTTCGTGATACAGCCGTGTAGTACTGCGGTAACAATACGATAACAACGCGGCGTTTACAAGATTGTGACCTTGCCGCGTGTCGCATCACACACTGTGCTCCCCACAGGACTCTTCTTGCACCTCAGAGACAACTTTGATCACAGGTTAAACACGCGGTCGAAGGTCTCCGAGACCTCCTCCGCGAGCGCTTCTACTGACATGTCGCGCGCTTCTGCGACCACCTTCGCGGTATGCCCGATCAGCGCCGGCTCGTTCCTCGCGCCCCGGAAGGGCTCCGGCGTCATGTACGGCGCGTCCGTCTCGATGAGCAGCTGGCCGGCAGGCGCGAGTTTCGCCGCCTCGCGGAGCCCCTCGTTACGCTTGAACGTCACATTGCCCGCGAAGCTTAAGACGTAGCCACGCTCAATCGCCTCGCGCGCCACCTCCACCGGCGAGGAAAAGCAGTGCAGCATGACCTCGCGCGGTGCCGGCGCATCCGCCAAGATGCGCATGAGCTCCGCGTCGCCCTCGCGGTTGTGGATCATCAGCGTCTTGCCGCTTTCCACAGCCAAGTCAATGTGGAAGCGCAGCGCCTCCTCCTGGACCTCGATCGGGGCAGTCTTTTCTGCGTCGTGCTTCAGCCAGTAAGTGTCGATGCCGGTCTCCCCCACCGCAACGCAGCGCTCATCCGCCGCCATCTCGCGCAGGCGGGTGCGCGCACGCTCATCCAGCTCGTGGGCGCGAGTCGGGTGGATCGCGCACGCGGCGAACACCCGCTCGTTCATGTGCGCGGCCGCCAGTGCCAGCTCGGCCTCCTCCAAACCGTCGCCGACGGTGCACATCCGCTCGACCCCTGCGTCGAGCGCCCGAGCCACAATCGCATCCACTTCCGCTTGGGTACGGGCGCCGGTCGAGGCGAGGTGGGTGTGGGCGTCGACAAGCGTGGCGATGCGCTCGGCAGGAACTGGTGTGGGGCGTGGTTTCTTTTTGCTCATACAGTAGAGCCTATGGCATTTACAGATTTGGACCCGCAGACCCAAGCCCAGCTCGACCGCGACTTGGCCGAGGCTACGGGCCGCGGCATCAATGGCGACGTCGACGCCGTGGTAAAGAGCTTCGAGGACACGCTCGCCTACTACCTCACCCTGCCCGCCGACGTGCGCCGCAGCTACCCGCGCGGCGAGACCGCCCGCATCTTCGGCACCGCGCTCGGGGCAGCACTCGTGCGCGAGCATGGCTTCGCGTGGCAATTGCTTATCGACGACTACGGCACCGACCTCGTCGTCGCCCGCGACGTGGAAAGCTCCGAGCCCAAATACGCTGCCCCGCTCGTCATCGTGGATGCCCGCTTCGAGGACGAAGAAGCCGGCAAGCTCACCACCTTCGTGCAGCAATTTTTGTGAGCACTTTGCTAGGTTCAAGCCATGCATTCCTTTGATCGCGCAACCGTCCCTGCGCATACCGCCATTGTCGTGCGCGACACCGTCAGCCCCACCGAAATGGCCGCGCTGACCCGCGAGGCGCTGCCCAACCTGCGCGAATTCCTCATCTCCACCGGCGCGGAGCCCGGACCCGCGCGCGCCTACATCCTCTCCGAGCCCGCCGGCACCTTCGACGTCGGCGTCGGCTTCGTGGTGGACGATCTGGATTTGCCCCTCGTCGAACCCTTCGCCGGCGACACCGGCGACGAGCGCGTCGAGCTGGTGCACTTTGCGCAGACATCTTCTCTTGTCCACCGCCACACGGGCCCGCGCACTGAGCTGTCGCGGGTGTGGCGTGCGTGCGCCGCAGAGGTCGAGGCAGTCGGCGGCTTCGAGGAATTCGTGTCCGACACCGCGACGGACCTCTACCTACACACGCGCTAAAGCAAGAACTTTTCGACGAGCCCCGCCCCCGTCACCTCACGGGTCCCCGGGCCAAGGCGCGGGTCGAGGTCCTTGGCGCACGGCACCATGTGGCCGAAGCCCTCGATGGTGACCAGGCGGACTGGGGCATCCCCGTTCCAGGTGTCGGTAAACACATGCTCGCCTAGCTGCGTCCGGCCCTCGAAGGTTGCTCCGTTTCGCCGTGCAAAATACTCGGCGGAGTCCTGGGCCGAACGAGTCAAGCCGCGATTATTGCCGCCGATGCCGGCCATGCCGCCCTCGTATGGGACAAGCGGATCTGCGGTGCCCTGCACGCACAGGATTGGGGTCGGGTGCCACGGTTGCTCCGGGTTCTGTGGAGGCAGCGTGTTGTCCTCGGTGGGCATGGACGCCCCAAAGAGCGCAGCTGCGCTGAGGGCGGAGGGGGCGTCGAGAAGCATGCGGATGAGCATCTGGCCTCCGTTGGAGAAGCCGCAGCCGATCACGCGCTCGTGCGGGTAGCGCGCGAGCAATTCGGTGAGGAAGCCGACGTCATCGATACCGAGCGTACGCGCCGATTCCTGGAAGCCGCGGCGGGCGTCGTTGAAGTGCCGCCCCACACCGTCCGGGTAGATGACGGTATGCCCCAGCGACTCGAAGGTGCGGTCCGTGAAGTTGCGCGCGACGTTGCCGGACTGGCGCGAGCCGTGCAAAAACAGGATCAGGGTGCCGGTGTCTTCGCCGGGCACCTCAATCCACGTGCGCGTGCGCCCGCCAAATTCCAGCGAGTGCTTACGCGTTGGCTGCGCTGGCATCGACTACTGGACGGGAGCCCACTCGGGGCCGGTTTCGCCCAGCTTCGGGTCGAGCTTGGCCACCAACGGCTTCGGCTTGGCAAGCTCGGTGCCCGCCTCAACCTCCACGCGACGCCACACTGCCTGCTGGCTGGTGTAGTCGCCGGTAATCGTCAGGTACTTCTGCCCCTGCTCCGGCAGGCCTACACCGACGAGCTCGTAGTCCGCGTCGTCCGTGACCTCCTCGATACGCGGGCTGGCGGCCCACACGCCGGTGCGGCCGAGGGTCTCGTGGACCTGCTGCGCGATGTGTGGCAAGAACGGGGTGAGCATGGCGTTACAGTCCGAGACCACCTGCAGCGCGGTCCACAGCACGGTAGCCAGGCGCTCGCGCTGGGAATCTTCCTTGGCAAGCTTCCACGGCTCCTGCTCGGCAATGTACGCATTCGCCTCGCCGACGACGTGCATAATCTTGGTGATTGCCGCCTTGAAGTGCGCCTTCGAAAGGTCCTCGCCCGCGGTAGCGAAAGTCTGCTGGGCCAAATCCAAGATCCGACGATCCGAATCGCTGAGATCGCCCGGGGTCGGCACCGAGCCGAAGTTCTTGTGCGCCATCGACACGGTGCGGTTGACCAGGTTGCCCCAGCCGTTCGCCAGCTCGTTGTTCACACGGCGAACGAACTCGTCCCAGGTGAAGTCGGTGTCGTTGTTCTCGGGGCCCGCCACCGCGATGAAGTACCGCAACGGATCGGGACCGAACTCCTTGAGGAAGTCCTTGACGTAGATGACGACGCCCTTGGAGGAAGAGAACTTCGAACCCGACATGGTGAGGAACTCAGAGGACACGACCTCGGTGGGCAGGTTGAGCTCGCCGAGCTGGTGAACCTTACCGCCCTTTGCGCCCTTGCCCGCGTAGCCGAGCAGCTCAGCGGGCCAAATCTGGGAGTGGAAGGTGATGTTGTCCTTGCCCATGAAGTAGTAGCCCTCCGTGGCGGGATCCTGCCAGAAGGTCTTCCACGCGTCCGGGTCACCGGTGTGCGCGGCCCACTCGATCGAGGCAGAGAGGTAACCGACCACTGCGTCGAACCACACGTAGAGCTTCTTCGACGGGTTATCCTGCCAATCTTCCACCGGAATCGGAATACCCCAGTCGATGTCGCGCGTCATCGCGCGCGGGCGCATGTCCTCCAGCAGGTTCAAGGAGAACTTCAGCACGTTGGGCCGCCACTCCTTGCGGGTATCCAGCCACTGCGCGAGCGCGTCGTGCATAGCCGGCAGGTCCAGCATGAAGTGCTCGGTTTCGACGAATTCCGGCGTCTCGCCGTTAATCTTCGACACCGGGTTGATGAGGTCCGCGGGGTCGAGCTGGTTGCCGCAGTCGTCGCACTGATCGCCGCGCGCACCATCGGCACCGCAAATCGGGCAGGTGCCTTCGATGTAGCGGTCCGGCAGCGTGCGGCCAGTCGACGGGGAGATCGCGCCCTTCGTGGTTTCCTTGAGCATGTAGCCGTTGGCGTACAACCCCTTGAACAGTTCCTGCACCACCGCGTAGTGGTTGCGCGTGGTAGTGCGGGTAAAAAGGTCGTAGGAAAGCCCGAGGCCGGCCAGATCCTCCACGATCTGCGCGTTGTAGCGGTCCGCGAGCTCCTTGACGCTCACGCCCTCCTTGTCTGCCTGCACCAGAAGCGGCGTGCCGTGCTCGTCGGTGCCCGAGACCATCAGCACATTCTTGCCGCACATTCGCTGGTAACGAGCGAACACGTCGGAGGGCACTCCGAAGCCAGCAACGTGACCAATGTGGCGCGGGCCGTTCGCGTACGGCCAGGCAACGCAGACAAGAACGTTCTCAGATGCAGTCATGGTAGTTAAGCATAATCAACCCGCAGTCTGCGTCGAATCCGGGCATAGAAAATCCCCAGCCCCCTCACTGTGTAGGGCGCTGGGGAAATGCAAAGCGTGGCGCGATTAGTTTCGCTTACCACCCAATGCACGCTTGACTTGCTTCTTCTTCTGCTCCAGCTCGAGCTGGTCGCGGTGCATGCGACGCTCGATAGCCAGCTGGCGTGCGAAGCGCTCCTGTTCCTTGTGGTCCAGGTAGATCGTGTCGTTGGACAGATCCTTCACAATCGCAAACATCAGCAGGATGAGGATGATCAGGAACGGGGTCGCGGCAACAATGGTCACCGACTGCAGCGAGTTCAGCGCATCCGAGCCGCCCGAGATGAGCAGGGTCAGGCCCACACCAGCGGTGGCCACGCCCCACATTGCAGCGATCCACGGCTTCGCATCCGACTTACCGTTCTGCGACATGGATGCCATCACCGTGGAGGCGGAGTCCGCCGAGGTGATGAAGAAGGTGGCCAGCAGGATCAGGGCGAACACGCCCATGACTACGCCACCGGGCAGGGAGTGCAGCAGGTTAAACAGCTGCTCCTCCGAGGTGCCCTCGCCGTATATGGAATTGCCTTCCTGCTCCATCTTGATCGCGGTGCCGCCGAAGATGGCGAACCACACGGTGGACAGGCCGGCCGGAACGAGCATGACACCAAGGCAGAACTCGCGGATGGTGCGGCCGCGGGAAATACGAGCCAGGAAGGTACCCACGAACGGGGACCAGGAGATCCACCATGCCCAGTAGAAGATGGTCCAACCGGAGAGGAACTCACCGGCTTCGCCATTAGCGCTTTCTGCGGTGCGGGCAGCCATTTCGAAGAAGTTCTGCAGGTAGGTCCCGACTGCAGTGGGCAGCATGTTGAGCTGAGCGACGGTCGGGCCGAAGACGAACACGAAGATGGCCAGCACGGCAGCCACAACCATGTTGGTATTGGACAGCCACTGGATGCCCTTGGACACGCCCGACATCGCGGAGAGCAAGAAGGCGAGCAGCAGTACCGCGACGATGCCGATGATCAGCGTGTCGGAAGGATTGTCCACAAAGCCCGAAGCCTCCAGGCCGGCGCTAATCTGCAGCGCGCCCAGCCCCAGGGAGCAGGCGGTGCCGAAGATGGTGGCAAAGATGGCGAAGCCGTCAATAATCTTGCCCGGCACGCCGTCAGCAGCCTTCTCACCGATCAACGGGATAAAGGCGCTCGACAGCAGTTGCTTACGGCCGAGGCGGAAGGTGGAGTACGCGATAGCCAGGCCAATAATGGCGTAGACCGCCCACGGGTGCAGCGTCCAGTGGAACATGGTCTGCGCCATGCCCGTGCCCACTTCGCGTGGCTCGTGACCGGGAACGCCGTCGAGGTACATCGACAGCGGCTCGGAGGCGCCATAGAACATCAGGCCGATGCCCATACCTGCGGCGAACATCATGGCAATCCAGGAGCTGGTCTTAAACTCCGGACGCTCATCGCTGGTTCCCAAACGGATCGTGCCGAATTTCGAGCAAGCGATCACAATGACGAAGAGGACAAACACCGTCCCACCGAGTACGAAGGCCCAACCCAGGTTGTCGATGACCCAGCCGAAAGCGACGTCGGCAAAGTTGGAGAAATGCTCTGGGGCAAGCAAGCCCCAGGAGACCATGGCGACCACCAGCACGGCGATCGGGACGATGATCCCCCAGTCGATCGGGGCCTCTGCAGCGTCTGCCTTGCGCTCGACCTGCTCCTCCGGGTCGAGGTAATTGCCGCGTTCGCCAGCGCTGTCTGCGTCCAGCAACGAGGCGAGCTCGCCGACCGCCGAAGGCGTGGGGTTCGTTGAATCGTTTTCAATCTGCGGATCTTCGCTCCGCGGCTCTGCGTCCGGATCGTGCGGATCCAGACCAGTCTCACGCTGAGACATCGATCACTCCTTGAAATTTATTGACTAACTCGTATGACTTTTGCAGGTTAACGTAAATAAAGTCTCAGCACGAACTGAAGGCACGAACTGAAGGACAGCCCTTCCTATTTCCTTGCCGCGAGCACCTCGTCATACAACTCGCCGGTTTTCACCCCGTGCGCCTTGGCGACGGCCTTGCACGCGTCCTTCATCCGCTCGCCGCTCTCCACACGGGCGAGCACCTCCCCAACCAGGTCTGCAGGTTCTTCTACCGACGCGGCCCCGCCCTCGATGACGACGGTGACCTCACCGCGCACGCCCTCTTCTGCCCACTGCGCGAGCTCCGCGAGCGTGCCACGCTTAACCTGCTCGTAGGTTTTCGTCAGCTCGCGGCACACGGCGGCGCGGCGATCCGCGCCGAGAATCCTTGCGGCGCGCGCCAAGGTGTCGGCGGTGCGATGCGGGGATTCGAAGAAACAGATGGCCCGCTCTTGCCCAACCAACGACTGCAACCAGGTATCCTTCGGGCCCGGCTTGCGGGGCGCAAAGCCGTCGAAAAGAAAATGCCCCACGTTGAGGCCGGACAGGGCGAGTGCCGTCGTCACGGCGCTTGGGCCGGGCAGGCAGGTCACTGGGATGTCCGCGTCGTGCGCGGCGGCGACAAGGTCGAGACCGGGATCCGAGACAATCGGCATGCCGGCGTCCGTGACCACCAGCACCACCCCACTACGTGCCGCGTGCAGCAACATGTCGGCGCGTGTGGCCTCGTTGTGGTCGAAGTTGGAGACAAACTTGCCGCGTGGAGTCACGCCTAAAGCTGCGGCCAGCGCCCGGGTACGGCGCGTGTCTTCCGCGGCAATCACCTCAGCGCGCTCCAACATGTCGCGCAGCCGCTGGCTGGCATCACCGATGTTGCCCAGCGGGGTCGCGGCAAGCACCACCCCACGTGTGGGCAGCGCGTCCTGGGGCAAATCTGTGGAGGCAACCATAAACCTCAAGCATACGCACGACCCAGTAAGATCCTTGTCCGTGAGTACCCAAGTGTCCCCTGTTACCCCAAAAGCGTTGAGAACGAAACGCCCCGAACCGGTTGCGCCCATCACGGTGCCCTGGTCCCGGCGCGACACAATCGCCGCAAGCGTGATCGGGGTCCTGGCGCTCTTCACGCGCTTTTTGGGGCTGACGCAACCCACCTCGGAGGGCACCCCTGTCTTCGATGAGAAGCACTACGTGCCGCAGGCCTGGGACATGGTGCGCGACTACATCAACCCGGTGCTCGGCGGCATCGAGTCCAACCCGGGCTACGGCCTGGTGGTGCACCCGCCGCTGGGCAAGCAGCTGCTTGCGTGGGGCGAGCAGCTCTTTGGCTATACGCCGCTCGGGTGGCGTCTGTGTACTGCGCTTTTCGGCGCGGCGACGATCGTGTTCGTCTTTCTCATTGCGCGCAGGCTGAGCCAGTCCACCAGCGTCGGCATCTTCGCAGGCACCATCGCGCTTTTCGACGGTGTGCTGCTCGTCGCCGCCAAATTCGGCATGCTCGACATCTTTCAGGTCTTCTTTGTCGTCGCCGCTGCCTGGACCCTCACCGGCGATATGCAGCAGGTGCACCGGCGCTGGCACGACGCCTACCTCACTGGCAAGCTCGACGAGTCCGGCCCGCTGGGCCCGCGCCTGGGCTTTCGCTGGTGGCGCTTCGCCACCGGCGTGCTGCTCGGCCTCGCGCTTGGGGTGAAGTGGTCGGGTCTGTACTACATCGCTTTCTACGGCCTGCTGTCTGCTTTTTGGGATGTGTGGCTGCGCAAGCGCTATGGCGTCGAAAAGCCGATTGCTGGTGCGCTGCTTCGCGACGTGCCGTCCGCGCTCGCCTCCATCGTGGTAGTCCCCGCCCTGTTGTACCTCTGGTCTTGGCGCGCGTGGTTCGCCTCGGAGACTTCCGTGTACCGCCACGCTGTCGCCGACGGCACAGTGGAAGGCTCTGACTGGCCGTGGCTGACGCACTTGCCTTCACCGGCGGCGGAATGGTTCTACTACCACTTCTCGGTGCTCGAGTTCCACAGCTCGCTGACCTCCTCGTCCGGGCATTCCCACCCGTGGGATTCCAAGCCCTGGGCCTGGCTCGTGGCCTCGCGCCCGATCCTCTACTACTCCAACACCGACTTAAGCTGTGGCAACGGCAACACGTGCCGGGAGATGATTTACCTCTTCGGCACGCCTGCGATTTGGTGGCTGACCATCCCGATCCTGTTGTGGGCGGCGTGGGTGTGGCTCACCCGCCGCGACTACCGAGTCATCGTGCCGCTGGTGGCGTTCATGGCCGGGTTCTTACCGTGGCTTGCGGCATTTGACCGCCAGATGTACTTCTTCTACGCCACCGCGCTGGTCCCCTTCACCGCAGTGTTGCTCGGCCTTGCGCTTGGCAATCTGGCGCAAAAGGGCTCGCCGTCCGGCAGCGCTTTCGTGCGCCGCGTCGCGGGAGCAGACTTGCGCTCGGGGCAGCTGGCGGTGCTCGCCTACCTGGCGCTCGTGGTGGCGAACTTTGTGTACTTCTCGCCGCTGTTCTACGGCTACATGATCCCGGAAAACTACTTCCAGTCGCTCATGTGGCTGCCCAGCTGGAAGTAGCGCGCTAGCTCGGGTTGGCGTCGAGCAGGTGCCAGGCGCGGCGAATCTCGATGCCGCGGTCCGCCACCCAGGTCCACACGAGCCCAATCAGCGTAAACAGGGGGATCAGCACGATGCTGGGCACGAACTCGCCAATCGAGAGCACCCAGTCACGCACCGCAAAGCCAGCGGTGAAGGTGAACATCGTGCCCACGATGAGCAGCACACCTGGGATCTGCCGCGGGCGCCAGGCGCTCACCGCCAACGCTAGGGCGACGCCGAAGCGCACCGCGGCCGTCGACGTCATCAGCCCGTCAGCCGCTCCGCTGCCCAGCAGGGGCTGCACTGCCCACACGGCCCACACCACAGCGGCAAGCACCAGCGCAATGCGCCCAATTGCCAGGGTGACCAAACGGCGCTGCGCAAGCTTTCGCCACTTCTCATCCACCCCAGCCAGGATCACCTCGGAGAGATCCCCCGGCGGCGCCATCCCGCCGTCGACCTCGGCGAAGCTGACCTGCTTCGACAGCGCGAGCGAGCGCTCCCAGAATGCGGTGCACTCCTCGCAGGAGGCGAGGTGGGCGTCGATAAGCGAGTCCTCGAGGCCCGGTGCCTCGCCGTCAATGCGCGCGGAAAGTGCGGCCTGGACCTGTTCGTGGCTAATCACGCGTCAACACCCCATCCAGGCTCGCGCGCCCCGTCCCGAAGACCACGAGCGCAAACAGCGCCACTGCGAGCACCAGCGTGTACTCCACGCCCCCGTCGGCGACGAAGAAGCCGTTGCCCAGGTGCACGAAGTAGGTGGCCGCGATCGTGAGCAACAGCAACAGCGAGGCAGCGATCGTGGTGAGCAGGCCGATCACGAGGAAGGTGCCGCCGATGAGCTCGACCGTGCCGGTGGCGTAGGCGCTTAAGGCGGGCTGCGGCACCCCGAAGTGGGCGAATTGCTGCGCGGTTGCGCTCATGCCGGAGGCGAACCAATGCTGGTAGCCGTGGGCGATGAAAACCGCCCCAACAACCAGGCGCATCAGCAGGAGGGCGAAGTCTCGAACGGCGGGCCTGTTCATGCCAATTACCCTACCGATGGAACCGAAGCGCCATAAATTGAGTCAAATATATATGAGCAATTTCAACGAAGTACCCAAGTCCACGCCCATCACCTGTGACGACGGCCTGGTGCGCCCACCGTGGGCCGCTACCGACCCGCTCCTGCGCGCCTACTACGACACCGAGTGGGGCATGCCGCTTTACGACGAAGCGTCGCTCTTTGAGCGCCTCTGCCTCGAAGGATTCCAGGTCGGGCTGTCCTGGCGTTTGATCCTGGCGAAGCGCGAGGCCCTGCGAGATGCCTTCTTCGGGTTTGATCCGGTCACAGTCGCCGCGATGCAGTCGGTCGATCACCTGCTGGACAACCCCGCCCTGATCCGCAACCGGAAGAAGCTCAACGCCGCTGTCACGAATGCGAATGCCACGCTGGCGCTGCGCGAGGAAGGCACCCACCTCGGCGAGTTCATCTGGTCGTACAAGCCCGAGACCACGCCGCGTCCCCGTACTGCTGAAGAAGTGCCCACCTCTTCGCCCGAATCGAAGGCGCTCGCGCGAGATTTGAAAAAGCGGGGTTTTACCTTCGTCGGTCCGGTCACCATGTACGCGCTTATGGAATCGGTGGGGATAGTCGACACCAATTTGGTTGGCACCTGGCGCCGCGGCGCCTCAGGTGTATGGAGCGGTTAGCACTCACCCATGTCCTCGAAGGCCTCCTCGACCGAGGCGTGCTCCTCGCGGGACTCCTCCCACACCTCTTTCGCCGCCGAGAGGTTGATCGCGGCAATGATCGCGCCGACGACGATATCGAACCAAGCGGTCGGCCACACGAAGGTGAGCAGACCCGCGACGATAATGAGCACGTTGGCCAGCGCGTCGTTACGCGCAGCCAGCCACGCCCCCTTCGCCAGCGAGGAGCCCTGGTCGCGCAGCTTGAGCAGGATCACCGCGCAAATGAGGTTGACCGCGAGCGCGCCGATGGCAACGCCGGTCAACCCCTCGGGTGAAGGTGCGACCGGGTTAATGATCTTTGTCACCACCATGACAATCGCCGCGATGGCCGGAATGAGGATCAACCCCGCGAGCACGCTGCCCGCCACGCGGCGGCGATGCGCCGGCCACGCCACGGCGAAGAAGACGAGCAGGTTAATGGCCGTGTCCTCGAGAAAGTCTGCGGAGTCCGCCGCGAGCGAGGCGGAGCCAATCGCCAGCGCGGCAATAAACTCCACGAAAAAGTAGGCGAGGTTCAACAGGGCGACGATAAGCACCGCGCGGCGAAGCTTCTCAGTGGTCAAGGTTTCCTCCTGTCGGGCCGGTAATAACGGTGCAAGGATACGCTGACGTATCCCTGTGAGGCAAGACTCGAAGCCCCTCCGTATCTGTGCCGGTGAGTGCGTACTTCGTCCCGTGGCGCCAGGTATCTTTCACCTTAAACGGAGCTAGCTCCGTTTAGGCCTACCCCGACACCTTTTTGACCCTTAACCCAAAAATAACCCCGCAGGTTTCCCTGCGGGGTGTTGTCATTAGAACGGTACTTCTTCGCCCTCGGACCGCGACGCTGCGGCTGGCGAGTGAGCGGACCAGGGTCAGACCGA
>ERZ1673749.134-NODE-134-length-110844-cov-12.636074_pt1 | contig 110844 bp, 97 predicted proteins | sample MGYA00580204_ERZ1673749 | MGnify/ENA primary metagenome ERZ1673749 (study PRJEB41218, sample SAMN15661745) | gut metagenome | host: Homo sapiens | place: Canada: London | collected 2015-08-20/2019-03-30 | study: EMG produced TPA metagenomics assembly of...
GAGTGAGTCTGCTGTTCGTGTATGGAGGTTTCCATAGCTGGGTTACGGAAAGCTACGCGGCTCCGATGATGAGTCTTTCCCATGCCCGCTGCAGACTTCTCAGCACGGACAAATCGGGGCGGAGATAGTAGCGGGCGGTTGTCTTGATGTCGCTGTGACCGAGTTGTCGTGCGACCACTGAGATATCGGCTCCCGCAGCGATTGCCAGAGTGCCGAAGGTGTGCCTGAGGTTCCTTGGCGGCACGCAGGGGAGTTTCATGCGTTGGCACCATGACGTGTAATGAGCTGCCACCTGGTTGGCGTTCAGATCGCCGACCAGCCTGCCGGTTCTGCCGTGGCGCAATTGCGCGAGCCGTTTGACTGCGAACCGTGGTAGTGCGACCGTCCGTCGGCTCTGGTCGGTCTTCGGGTCGGTGACCGTTTCATGTCCAGCGACCCATTGCACTGATCTTTTGACGGTCACGGTTCCCCGGCGTAAATCCAAGTCGGCCCATTCAATGCCGACGGACTCGCATCGGCGCAGTCCCGCGCAGACGGAGACCAATAACCAGGCTTCCAACGCGTGACCGTAGAAGCCTTTGAGCAGCCGTCTTACCTGTCTGGCGTCGAGCACGCGCGGCTCATACCGCCGCAGGTGCGGCAGTCTGATTTCACGACGTGTCACGTCATTGTCGGTGACTCCCTTGCGATAGGCGAGTCGGAGTATCGCCCGCAGCACGGCCCACGCCTTGCGTGCGGCGCCGGCCTGATTGAACGAGCCAAGCCACTCCTCGATGTCGTTCGCGGTGATCGACTCCATGTCGACGCCAGCCCATTTCGGCTGGATGTGGCAGCGGTAGGCCGACTCGTAGCCCACCCTCGTGCACTCGCGGAGCTTCCCGCAGGAGGGCCACCAGACCTCATTCACAAACGTTCCCAACAACATTTCAACCTCCAAAATCCCACACGTGGTTATCGCGGCTTCCAACGGTAGCCACGTGTGGGATTTTCCTTTCGGAAGGATTCCCAATGAGCCAGGAAACCATCGTCGCAATCGTTATCGCCATCATCGGCAGCGGAGGCAGCGGCGTGTTCGTCACCTGGATTCTGAGCAAGGTCGACCAACGTCACGATCCATTGCATGAGGGCGTCAGGGAACTGTTGTTCTGCAAACTCGAGGCTCTGCACCGTCAGATGGTCGATGCAGGTGGTGTTGCGAGCATTCCGTTGAAGCAAAGCGCGGAACGAATATATGCCGCTTACCACGGTCTGGGCGGCAATGGAACCGGAACCTCGATGATCCAAGACATACGTGACGCGCATATCGCGAACACAGATTGAAAGATTCAAAAGATTTCCACACCGTCCGTACAAGGCGGACGGTACGGACAAAGGAAAGGAGAGGAATTGGACATCCTCAACAAAGGCAAGCCGAAACACAAGCACATGAATCCACGCCGACAATGGCGCAAGCTACTGACCGCGCTCGCGGTCGCCATATCCATGGCGGTCGCGCCGGCCGCGATGGCCGACATGAACGGGTACGACATCTCGAACTGGCAGTGCGGCATCGACACCGCGACCGTGCCGGCAGATTTCGTCATCGTCGGCACCACATGGGGATCCGGCGGCGTGTACGGTGGTTGCCTGTCCAACGGCGTCAACACCGACGCGAACCGACAACTCGCCGGAGCCATCAACAGCGGCAAGGAGACCGGCGTCTACCATTACGCTCGCGGCGGCAACCCGGAGACCGAAGCCCGGTTCTTCGTCGACAATGTGCGCGGGTACGTGCACAGGAGCGTTCTGATCCTCGACTGGGAGGCGCAGGACAATGCCGCCTGGGGCGACAAGCAGTGGCCGCGCAGGTGGGCGCGCGAGGTCAAGCGACTGACCGGCGTGAACCCGATCATCTACACGATGGACTCCGGCTACTGGCAGGTCGCCGGCATGGAGACCGAACTGAACTGCGGCATCTGGATCGCACAGTACGCCACGAACATGGTCACCGGCTATCAGACCGCCCCGTGGAACATCGGCGCGCGTGGCGAGGTGATGAGGCAGTACACGTCCAACGGCAGTCTCAGCGGCTGGTCCGGACGACTCGACCTGAACAGGTTCCGTGGCGACCGCGCGGCATGGCGCAAGTACGCGAACCCTGACGACAAGGGCGCGGCGAATCTGCCGAGCGTCAAGCCGAAGCCCCAGCCCACGACCGCTCCGACGGTCGACCTGAACGCCTTGGCCACGCGCACCATCCGCGGCGACTTCGGCAACGATCCGGCCCGCAGGCAGGCGTTGGGTGGCAATTACGCGGCGGTCATGCAGATCGTCAACAGCCGCCTCGGCGGAGGTTCCGGCGGAACGGCCGCCACGGGTTCGCGCAGCGTCGTGGTCCGTTCCGGTGACACCATGAGTGCTATCGCCGCGAGGACCGGACTCCAGCCGGTGTCCGCCTGGCGTGTACCGAGCGGTGACATCAACAGGATTTATCCGGGACAGATCGTCACCTATGGCGGCGCGTCCGTGTCCACCGCTTCGAGCGGGGTCGGAGGCCATGTGGTCCGTTCCGACGAAAGCCTGTGGAGCATCTACGGCTCCGGCTGGCAGTCGGCTGCCGCACGCAATGGCATCCGCAGCCCATACGTTATCTATCCCGGACAGTACCTGCGCTGAAACTCCCGTCTCCACGACTTTAAGCGTTGTGGAGACGGTTGCCGCAATGTTTAAGGAGGTGAAAAATGGATGAATCCAATAGCCCGCAATCCGGCTACCTGCTGCCAGGTGGGGTGTACGACATACTCAAGTGGCTCGCGTTGATCGCTTTGCCGGCCGTCGCGTGGCTCGTCGGAGTGGTCGGCCCGCAATGGGGACTGCCGCACTGCGGCGAACTCGTTACGACCATCAACGCGATCGGTTTGTTCGTCGGCGCGCTCATCGGCGTGAGCCAGCTCACGTCTGTCAAGGCCGACGAGGACTGCCAGTGATTAATTTTCTGACGTGAGACTCGCACTCGCCCCTCTCTCAGCTTCTATGCTGGGGGAGGGGCCTTTTTCATTTTCCGATGGAAGGCTGCGCGGTTCGACCATATCGACACGATATCGACACGATGACAGTTGCGAACAGTTAATTTCAACAAAGCGAACCACTGCGTATCGTATTGTCAAGAACGTTGGAATTTCAACGTTCTTGACAATGCTCACACCCGGCTACGCTCAGTCATGCCATGCCCGAATATAGCAGAATGTCGCAGGTTCAAATCCTGTCAGCCCGACAACGAAAGTAATGTCCTCCGCAATCGGATAGATTGCGGAGGACATTTAGTTATATACGCGATCGCATCAGTCCTGAATGACGGTGCCGACAATGCCGGAGACGATGGCCATAATCAGCGATCCGATTACGGACCACCAGAATCCATCGATGGTTACTCCCACGTCGAACAGGCTTATGGCCAGCCAAGACGCAAGCTCCATGAACAGCCAGTTGATGATTAACGCGATTAGTCCGAACGAGAGAATCGAAAATGGCAATGCGATGGTGTGCACGATCGGTTTGATCGACGCGTTGATCAACGCAAGGAACAACGCGAACGCGCCGATGCCGAGAATGGGTGGTTCGCCAACGGCGTGCATGCCGGGAAGCAGTGTGACCATGACCCCGGCCGCAATGGTCAAAACCAACCAACGTGAAATGAAATGCTCCATGACAGCATCGTATTACATTGCGTTGTCTTATGAAAAAGGAATGTATTTGTGGAACATGCCAGGAAGACGACCTATGCGAGACGGGCGCGGCGTTTTCCACATGGTTTGGTTACCATGAACCATATGGAAGCACTTCATGAGAACCTGTGGCCGGCACCGTATGCCGGCAAACCGTTGAACGCCACTGTGGTGGTACCGGGCAGCAAATCACTGTCGAACCGTTATCTCATTCTCGCGGCGCTCGGACATCGACCCGTGCGATTGGTCGGTCTATTGCGTTCACGTGACACCGAGTTGATGATGGACGCGTTGCGCGCGTTGGGAGTGCGCTGCGAAATCGACGAGCAGGTTGACACCACGGTTACAGTGGTGCCGCCGTCCGACGGCCGGTTCCACGGTGGTACGAAGGTGTTCTGCGGTCTTGCGGGAACGGTGATGCGCTTTGTGCCCGGTCTTGCCATGTTCGCGGACGGTCCTGTGGCTTTCGACGGTGACGAGCAGGCGTACGCGCGTCCGATGAAGCCGGTGTTGGACGGTCTTGAACAGTTGGGGGCATGTATCGAATACCACGGCGAGGAAGGTCGACTGCCATTTACAATCACTCCACCTCAAACGGTGAGCCAGTGCGCTGAGCCGAGCGTGGTCAGCATTGATTCTTCGGGATCCTCGCAGTTCATTTCAGGACTATTGCTCATCGGCTCTCGAGTGCCAGGCGGTTTGGAACTGCATCACACGGGGGAGAAGACGCCGAGTTTGCCGCATATTCGCATGACCGTGGCCGATCTGCATGGTTCCGGCGTGCGTGTCAACGCAGACGAACACGCTCGCGTGTGGACCGTGCAGCCGGGAGCCGTGCAGTTGCCCGAAACTGTGACGGTCGAACCTGACCTGTCGAATGCCGCCCCGTTCCTTGGCGCAGCGCTCATCGCCGGAGGAACCGTGCGCGTACCTCATTGGCCGGAATCCACTACGCAACCCGGAGGCATGCTTCCGGGATATTTGGAACGTATGGGAGCCGAGATCAGCTTCCCGGTGATTGACGACGTCCGGTACTGCGAAGTGACCGGCAACGGTCATGTCAGCGGCCTAGGTGATTTCGACTTGACGGCGGCAGGTGAGATCGCGCCGTCGCTTGCAGCGATTCTGGTTTTTGCGGACAAGCCTACCCGCATGATCGGCATCGGTCATTTACGAGGGCATGAGACGAACCGTCTGGAGGCTTTGGCCAACGAGATTACGCGCGTTGGGGGAGCTGCCCACGAACTGCCCGATGGATTGGAGATAACCCCTGTGTCGGCGAATCGTCTTAGACCATCCGTGATGGAGACTTATGCCGATCATCGTATGGCCACATTCGCGGCGATGCTTGGCCTACGCATCAAAGGCATCCAAGTGAAGAACGTCGCCACGACGGCGAAAACCCTACCGAATTTCGTGGATCTGTGGAATGACATGCTTGTTTGACGGATATGCAAAAGTGACGTCGGGGGACGTTCGGTCCGTCTGACGAGAGCGGACTTGTTTCCGTAACATAGCGGAAGGGGCTTTCCACAAGAATAGTTTGTGGAAAGCCCCTTCCGCTATGCGTCAAGCCTGCGGGCTCACTCCCATTCGATGGTTGCCGGCGGCTTGGAAGTGCAGTCAAGCACCACGCGGTTGATCTGACGGCATTCGTTGGTAATACGCGTCGAGATGGTGGCGAGCACGTCGTACGGGATACGCGACCAGTCGGCGGTCATGGCGTCTTCGGACGACACCGGACGCAACACGATCGGCGAGCCGTAGGTGCGTTCGTCACCCTGCACGCCCACGGAATGCACGTCGGCAAGCAGCACGACCGGGCACTGCCAGATGTCGCGGTCGAGGCCGGCCTTGGAAAGCTCCTCACGTGCGATGGCATCAGCTTCGCGCAGCAAGTCAAGACGTTCCTTGGTGATTTCGCCGATGATGCGGATGCCGAGACCCGGACCCGGGAATGGCTGACGCCAGACAATCTCATCCGGCAGACCGAGTTCGGTGCCAATGGCGCGCACCTCATCCTTGAACAGGGTGCGCAGCGGCTCGATGAGCTGGAATTTGATGTCCTTCGGCAGGCCGCCCACATTGTGGTGCGATTTGATGTTGGCCGCGCCATCGCCGCAGCCGGACTCTACGACGTCCGGATACAGCGTGCCCTGCACGAGGAATTTGACTTCCTTGCCGGAGGCACCGGCCTCTTCGATGACCTGACGCTGCGCCTTCTCAAAAGTGCGGATGAACTTCTCTCCGATGATCTTGCGCTTCTTCTCCGGCTCGCTCACGCCCTTCAACGCGGTGAGGAAGTCTTCGGAGGCGTCCACGGCGATGAGCTTGATGCCGGTGGCCTTGACGAAATCATGCTTGACCTGCTCGGCCTCGCCCTTGCGCAGCAGGCCGTGGTCCACGAATACGCAGGTCAGCTGATCGCCGATGGCCTTGTGCACCAGCGCGGCGGCGACGGCGGAATCGACACCGCCGGACAGGCCACAGATCACCTGTGCGTCGCCGACCTTCTCGCGGATCTTCGTCACCTGGTCGTCGATGATGTTGGATGCGTTCCAGTTGTCACCAAGGCCGGCGCATTTGTGCAGGAAGTTCTCGATGAGCTTCTGGCCCATCGGAGTGTGCTTGACTTCCGGATGCCACTGCACGCCGTACAGTTTGCGGGACTCGTCCTGCATGGCGGCGACCGGTGCGCCTTCGGTGTGGGCGAGCACTTCGAAGCCTTCCGGCGCGGTCTTGACGGCCACGCCATGGCTCATCCACGTGCTTTGCTCTGCGGGAGAGCCGTCGAGCAGACCCTCCGCCTTGTCGATGGTGGTTTCCGTTTTGCCGTATTCGCCCAGGGCGGCCTTGTCGACATCCGCGCCCAACGCGTATGCCATGGCTTGGAAGCCGTAGCAGATGCCGAGCACCGGAACGCCCGCGTCGAACAGCTTCTTGTCGACGCGCGGAGCGCCCGGTTCGAACACGGAAGCGGGGCCACCGGACAGGATGATGGCCTGCGGATCCTTGGCCAGCATCTCATCGACCGGCATGGAATGCGGCACGAGCTCCGAATAAACATTGGCCTCACGCACGCGACGTGCGATCAGCTGGGCGTACTGGGCTCCGAAATCGACAACGAGCACAGGACCTGCAGCCATAACACTCTCCCTTTAATATGAGGTATCAAGAAACGAACAATACTAACTGCTCTATTGTGACGTTGCAAGGAGACATTGGAAACACGTGAACGGAGAATGAGCGAATCTCACAATTGCTTACTCCCACCTACTCAACACGCCGCGTGTGTATCTAGGGAAACGAACGTGGGAAACATGTGTTAACCGACTAAAAACGTTGATTTTGAGCCGTTTTTCAATCTTTTTGATAGAGTGTGAAGTACGCACAAAAATCCCGATAAAAGCACACATTTGCGTACAGAAAAATAACAATTGAACACACAGTCGCAAAAAAACAGCAAAAAGTCGAACCGCGCTCGTAATATGTGCAAGTGACTGGAAATGAGGCATGCCGCGTAACCGCAAGGTTTTAGGCATGGCTCATGACCTAAGGAAATAAACAATCGCACATCACAGTGCAGGAGTACAGGAGTACACATGACGAGTCCTGTTATTGGCACCCCTTGGAAGAAGCTGAACGCTCCGGTTTCCGAGGAAGCTATCGAAGGCGTGGATAAGTACTGGCGCGCAGCCAACTACCTCTCCATCGGCCAGATCTATCTGCGTAGCAACCCGCTGATGAAGGAGCCTTTCACCCGCGAAGACGTCAAGCACCGTCTGGTCGGTCACTGGGGCACCACCCCGGGCCTGAACTTCCTCATCGGCCACATCAACCGTCTCATTGCTGATCACCAGCAGAACACTGTGATCATCATGGGCCCGGGCCACGGCGGCCCGGCTGGTACCGCTCAGTCCTACCTGGACGGCACCTACACCGAGTACTTCCCGAACATCACCAAGGATGAGGCTGGCCTGCAGAAGTTCTTCCGCCAGTTCTCCTACCCGGGTGGCATCCCGTCCCACTACGCTCCGGAAACCCCGGGCTCCATCCACGAAGGCGGCGAGCTGGGTTACGCCCTGTCCCACGCCTACGGCGCTGTGATGAACAACCCGAGCCTGTTCGTCCCGGCCATCGTCGGCGACGGCGAAGCTGAGACCGGCCCGCTGGCCACCGGCTGGCAGTCCAACAAGCTCATCAACCCGCGCACCGACGGTATCGTGCTGCCGATCCTGCACCTCAACGGCTACAAGATCGCCAACCCGACCATCCTGTCCCGCATCTCCGACGAAGAGCTCCACGAGTTCTTCCACGGCATGGGCTATGAGCCGTACGAGTTCGTCGCTGGCTTCGACAACGAGGATCACCTGTCGATCCACCGTCGTTTCGCCGAGCTGTTCGAGACCGTCTTCGACGAGATCTGCGACATCAAGGCCGCCGCTCAGACCGACGACATGACTCGTCCGTTCTACCCGATGATCATCTTCCGTACCCCGAAGGGCTGGACCTGCCCGAAGTTCATCGACGGCAAGAAGACCGAGGGCTCCTGGCGTTCCCACCAGGTGCCGCTGGCTTCCGCCCGCGATACCGAGGCCCACTTCGAGGTCCTCAAGAACTGGCTCGAGTCCTACAAGCCGGAAGAGCTGTTCGACGAGAACGGCGCCGTGAAGCCGGAAGTCACCGCCTTCATGCCGACCGGCGAACTGCGCATCGGTGAGAACCCGAACGCCAACGGTGGCCGCATCCGCGAAGAGCTGAAGCTGCCGAAGCTGGAAGACTACGAGGTCAAGGAAGTCGCCGAGTACGGCCACGGCTGGGGCCAGCTCGAGGCCACCCGTCGTCTGGGCGTCTACACCCGCGACATCATCAAGAACAACCCGGACTCCTTCCGTATCTTCGGACCGGATGAGACCGCTTCCAACCGTCTGCAGGCCGCTTACGACGTCACCAACAAGCAGTGGGACGCCGGCTACCTGTCCGCTCAGGTCGACGAGCACATGGCTGTCACCGGCCAGGTCACCGAGCAGCTTTCCGAGCACCAGATGGAAGGCTTCCTCGAGGGCTACCTGCTGACCGGCCGTCACGGCATCTGGAGCTCCTATGAGTCCTTCGTGCACGTGATCGACTCCATGCTGAACCAGCACGCCAAGTGGCTCGAGGCTACCGTCCGCGAGATTCCGTGGCGCAAGCCGATCTCCTCCATGAACCTGCTCGTCTCCTCCCACGTGTGGCGTCAGGATCACAACGGCTTCTCCCACCAGGATCCGGGTGTCACCTCCGTCCTGCTGAACAAGTGTTTCAACAACGATCACGTGATCGGCATCTACTTCCCGGTGGATTCCAACATGCTGCTCGCTGTGGCTGAGAAGTGCTACAAGTCCACCAACAAGATCAACGCCATCATCGCCGGCAAGCAGCCGGCCGCCACCTGGCTGACCCTGGACGAAGCTCGCGCCGAGCTCGAGAAGGGTGCTGCCGAGTGGAAGTGGGCTTCCAACGTGAAGTCCAACGATGAGGCTCAGATCGTGCTCGCCGCCACCGGTGATGTTCCGACTCAGGAAATCATGGCCGCTGCCGACAAGCTGGACGCCATGGGCATCAAGTTCAAGGTCGTCAACGTGGTTGACCTGGTCAAGCTGCAGTCCGCCAAGGAGAACAACGAGGCCCTCTCCGATGAGGAGTTCGCTGAGCTGTTCACCGAGGACAAGCCGGTCCTGTTCGCTTACCACTCCTATGCCCGCGACGTGCGTGGTCTGATCTACGATCGCCCGAACCACGACAACTTCAACGTTCACGGCTACGAGGAACAGGGCTCCACCACCACCCCGTACGACATGGTTCGCGTGAACAACATCGATCGCTACGAGCTCCAGGCTGAAGCTCTGCGCATGATCGACGCTGACAAGTACGCCGACAAGATCAACGAGCTCGAGGCCTTCCGTCAGGAAGCCTTCCAGTTCGCTGTCGACAACGGCTACGATCACCCGGATTACACCGACTGGGTCTACTCCGGTGTCAACACCAACAAGCAGGGTGCTGTCTCCGCTACCGCCGCAACCGCTGGCGATAACGAGTGAGCCTAGGCTATTTGGCCTGATTGCTTGATAAAAGCCCCAAGGGATTGTTCCCTTGGGGCTTTTTCGTATTACGGTGCGATATGCTTGGCTTAAAACAGCAAAACCGCTAGCGCGTGTCAGTTACCGTTTGCACATTACAATTGCTCATTGTGCGAACGATGTGGTATCGCACCCGAATAATGTGAAGTACATAGGAGACACCGTGAGTTTTACCAGCGTCACCATCATCAGTCCCGAAGCGGCTAACGGCCGTAATGTTGTCGCCCTTGGAGTCACCAAGGCACTTGCCGCAGCCGGCAAGACCGGAGTGTTCCGTCCGGCGGTCTGCAGAAAAGACACCTTCACGGACGTGCTGATCGAAGCTTCCAATGCCGGTTTGAGCCGGGAACAGTCCGTCGGCGTGTGCCCCAAGCGCGCTCGTAACGATAAGGAAGGTTCGCGGGCGGATATCGTTGCGGCCTACACCCAAGCCGTAGAAACAGCCCGACCGGATGCCATGGTGATTGTCGGCACCGACAGGTCAGCAGTCAATGATCCCGCGATGTTCTCTTTCAACGCTGACTTCGCGGCAGACCTCCAATCGCCGGTCCTGCTGGCCGTATGCACTATCGAACGCACACCGGAACAAGTCAAAAGCACGGTTGAGGCATCCACCAAGGTCATCGAAGACGCCGGGAGCAAAGTCGTCGGCGTGTTCATTACTGGGTGTGACGACACGCAGCCGGATCCGCTCAAAGCATGCTTCGTCGACTACCCGGTGCCGGTGTGGACGCTACCTGCCGTCGATTTCAACGACGATGACGCCATCAGCAAGGCAGACGAAGCGTTCGCGACGAACGTCGACGCCGCGGAACTGACCGCGGCACTCGAATCGCCATTCGACGCCCCGACCACACCCTATGCTTTCCAATACGGTCTGCTGGGCAAGGCGAAGGCGGACAAGAAGACCATCGTGCTGCCGGAGGGCAACGAGGATCGCATCATCAAAGCCGCCGATTATCTGCTGGAACGCGACATCGTCGATCTGATCATCGTCGGAGACGAAAACGCCATTCTCGCCCGTGGTCAGGAATTGGGATTGAAATCGCTTGGCAAGGCGAAATTCCAAGCCAAGGATGATGAAACGGTGTTGGAACCCATGGTGGCGAAGCTGTGCGAGCTGCGCGCCAAGAAAGGCATGACCGAAGAGCAGGCGCGCAAACAGCTGGCCGATGACAGCTATTTCGGCACCATGCTTGTGGTGATGGGCATGGCGGACGGCCTCGTGTCCGGTTCCGTCAACTCCACGGCCAATACCGTGCGTCCGGCCCTGCAGGTCATCAAGACCAAGCCAGGAACATCGTTGGTATCCGGAGCGTTCCTGATGTGTTTCAAGGACCATGTCGCCGTGTTCGCCGACTGTGCCATCAACCTTAACCCCAATGCCGAGCAGCTCGCCGAAATCGCGATCCAATCCGCCGAAACGGCCAAGGCGTTCGGCCTTGAACCGAAGGTGGGCATGCTGTCCTATTCCACGCTGGGCTCCGGAAAAGGACCCGACGTCGACCTCGTCGAGGAAGCCACCACCATCGTCAAAGACAAGGCTCCCGACCTTGCGGTGGTCGGATCGATCCAGTTCGACGCGGCATGGTCTCCGACCGTGGCCGCGACCAAAGCCAAGGGCGATCCGGTGGCGGGCCATGTCAATGTGTTCGTATTCCCGGATCTGTGCGCGGGCAACATCGCATACAAGGCGGTACAGCGTTCCTCGGGAGCGGCCGCCGTTGGACCGGTGCTGCAGGGTCTCAACCGCCCGGTGAACGATCTGAGCCGTGGCGCCACGGTCCAGGACATCATCAACACCATCGCCCTGACCGCCATCGAAGCCCAGTAATCGGGCATTTTGTAGCAAGCAACGAGTAATCTAAGGTTTTGGAAAGTCGCGTAAGCGGCACATCGATTAACACATGGAGGATGCCCACAATGGCGAAAACCGTCCTTGTCATCAATTCCGGTTCCAGCTCTATCAAGTATCAGCTGGTTGATCTTGAAACCGGCGAAGGTATCGCTTCCGGTCTGGTCGAGAAGATCGGCGAGCCGGTTGACGGTCATTACAAGCACGAGTACAACGGCGAGAAGCATGAGCTCGAAGAGCCGATTCACGACCATGAGCAGGGTCTGAAGCGCGTGCTCGGCTTCTTCGACGAGTTCGGCCCGAAGCTCGCCGACGCAGGCATCGTGGCCGTCGGCCATCGCGTGGTGCAGGGTGGTTCCATCTTCCCGAAGCCGGCTCTGGTCAACGACAAGACCATCGGCCAGGTCAAGGACCTCGCCGTGCTCGCCCCGCTGCACAACGGTCCGGAGGCCAAGGGCGCTGAGGTCATGCGCTCCCTGCTGCCGGATGTTCCGCAGATCTTCGTGTTCGATTCCTCCTTCTTCTTCCAGCTGCCGAAGGCTTCCAGTACCTACGCGCTGAACAAGGAAGTCGCCCAGCAGTACCACATCCGCCGTTACGGCGCCCATGGCACCTCCCACGAGTTCATCTCCTCCGTCGTGCCGTCCGTCATCGGCAAGCCGGCCGAAGGCCTCAAGCAGATCGTGCTGCACATCGGCAACGGTGCTTCCGCCTCCGCCGAAATCTCCGGCAAGCCGGTTGAGACCTCCATGGGTCTGACCCCGCTGGAAGGCCTCGTGATGGGTGGCCGTACCGGCGACATCGATCCGGCCGTCGTCTTCCACCTGATTCGCAACGCCCACATGAGCGTGGACGAACTGGACACCCTGTTCAACAAGCGTTCCGGCATGATGGGTCTGACCGGCTTCGGCGACCTGCGTGAAGTGCATCGTCTGGTCGAAGAGGGCAACGAGGACGCCAAGCTGGCTCTCGACATCTACGTGCACCGCATCGTCGGCTACATCGGCAACTACACCGCTCAGATGGGTGGCGTCGACGTGATCACCTTCACCGCAGGCGTTGGCGAGAACGATGACGTCGTGCGCAAGATGGTCTGCGACAAGCTCGCTCCGTTCGGCGTCAAGCTGGATGAGGAGAAGAACGCGACCCGTTCCAAGGAACCGCGCATCATCTCCACCCCGGATTCCGCAGTCACCATCTGCGTCATCCCGACCAACGAGGAGCTGGCCATCGCCCGCAAGTCCGCCGCCATCGCAGAAGAAGGCAAGGACTCCTACGGCAACGTCTTCTCCAAGTGAGTGATGTGTCACGTTTCGGCTGGTAGAGGAACGTGACGGCAAACGGTATGAATCTGCGCCGCCGTGCCTGATAATCGATATCATCGGTCAATCAGGCACGGCGGCGCAGTGCGTTGGGCCCCCTTTTCCGCGATTCGCAAGGGATTGCTTGGTAGTACGATACGACAGGTTGCACTGTACCGTGCAATGATGTAAGAGAGAACGGTTGGTTATTCGTGGCTGCTAAACGACGTTTCGTCGGTTTGGACGGGCTTAAAGGCATAGCCCTTATTGCGATTGTGCTGTATCACTGCGATGAGCTTTCGCTTCAAGGCGGGTTTTTCGGTGTGGATGTGTTCTTCACCATCTCCGGTTTCCTGATTTTCTCATCGCTGCTCAATCGTATCGATTCAGGTAAAGGCTTGGAACTGGGGGAGTACTTCCTCAAACGGTTCCGCCGGATTTATCCCGCGCTGTTTGCTCTTATCCCGATCTCGGTGACGTTGGCATGGCTGGTGAACCGCGACATGCTTGTCGGCATCCGGAACCAGATCATGACCGTGCTTCTGGGATGCTACAACTGGTATGCCATCAGCAGCGGAGCCAGCTATTTCTCCCAGATGAACCCTGACATATTCCGTCACCTATGGTTCATGTCGTTGCTCATGCAGTTTTATCTGATCGCTCCATTCGTGGTTTTGCTGCTGCGAAAAATCATCATCAGATGGGCTCCGGTATGCATACTGACAGCCCTTGCCGGAGCAAGCGCGGTATCCATGGGACTGCTATACCACTCTGGCGCTGACCCCACACGTGTGTATTTCGGCACCGACACGCACGCCATGGGCCTATGGCTCGGTGCCGCGCTGGCTTGGATACTGCCGATTCTCAGACATGAGCATGGGCGAGCCAATGAATCGCGGATAATGGAACGATTCCATAAGATATGGATTCAATTCGGCCCGATAGTTGCCTTTGGCTCATTGCTGGCATTGCTGTGGATGATGCGGCATATCACTCAAGGCCCAGCGGCGTTCCATGGCGGTATCTTCGTCGCCTCCGTGCTTGCTGTGATGCTGATCGCAGGAACCATACCATTCGGATCCTGGATGCAGGATCTGCTTGTGTTCAAGCCGCTTGCCGCTTTGGGCCATTATTCGTATGGCATTTATCTGTGGCATTGGCCATTATGGCTGCTGCTGAGATCCCTGCTGCCCCAGTGGGGCGCATGGCATGCCGACAGGCTGCTGTCCTTCACCTTCATCCTCACCGTGCTGTTCGCGTTCGCATCTTGGCGACTGTTCGAGAAGCCAGTCGCTCGTGCGGGATTCATCGCGTTGATTCGTCCGATCAGTGGAGACGAAGCCGAGCATTGCGGCCGTCTGATATCCACGGTCGTGGTGCTGGCATGCTCATGGAGCTTCTGCGGATACGCTGTGGCGACGGCATCGGAACAAACCAGTGTGGCGCAATCCTTGGGTATCAGCGCCAGGCTGTTGCAGCAACGCAATCATGCCGCTTTGGAACGACGCCGAACACCGATGCCAAGGAAGCCACGGCATAAGATGCCGGATGGTTCGCAAATGGCCGCCATCGGAGATTCGGTGATGCTGGCGTCCAGCAAAGGATTGCAAGACACGTTCCCCAACATCATTGTGGATGCCGAAGTCTCACGGTCGATGGCGAAGGGACAGGGTCTTGTCGATCAATTGAAAGCGCAAGGAAATCTGCGCCCCTGGGTCTTGGTGGGACTTGCCACCAACTCCGTGGTGACCAATGATCAGCTTGACGATCTGCTGAATGATGTCGGCCCCGATCATGTGCTGGTGCTCATTAACGCGCACGCTCCCGTTTCATGGGTTCCCGGCACCAATGCCGTGTTGAAGCAATTCGCCGCGGCGCATTCCAACAACGTCGTACTGGTCGATTGGGACGGGACCATTTCCCAGCATGCTGACGAACTTGCCGGAGATGGCATCCATCCGGGAATGTCCAATACGATCTACGCGCAGGCGGTCAAGGATTCAATCGCCGCTTGGATCAAGCAAGGGCACTGATTGATGCGTTGACGACTTCCATACGAGGTCCGCCACATGCCGTCGCATATGAATGATCCCCATTCCGTGGAAATCGGAATGGGGATCATTCATATGCGGACGATGCCGATATTAGGGAAATCAGGCCTCCTGATGCTGAGGAGCGGACAGGAAGTGCTCCTCGCTAGGCAGAACGGCGTTGAGAATCACAGCCACCACGAACGACACCGCGATGCAGTTGGAAGCGAAGATGGACTGGAACAGCGCCGGGAAGTTGGCGAAAATGTCGCCGACCTGGGTGAAACCGATGCCAATGGTTAGGCTCAACGCGGCGATGGTGATGTTGCGCTGCGTGTAACCGGCCTCGGAAATCATCTGGAATCCGGACAGGATGATATTGCCGAACATCATGATGGTGCAGCCGCCAAGCACAGCCTGCGGCAGGGAGTTGAAGACCTCTGCAACGGCCGGAACGAAGCTGGCAAGCACCAAAATCAGACCGCCGGAAAGAATCACCTTGCGGTTGACCACCTTGGTCATCGCCACCAGACCGATGTTCTGCGCAAACGAAGTCAATGGCAGGCAGCCGAACAAACCGGACACGGAGGAGATCAAACCGTCGCCGGCAATAGCTCCGGCGGTTTCCTTGTCGGTGGGTTGACGGTCGAGACCGACCTTGGTAAGCGCCGCTGTGTCGCCCAACACCTCAACCGAGGAAACGACATACAGTAGAGCGAAGGAGATAATCGCACCCGGATCAAACTCAAGCTTGAACGGCATGAAATGCGGCACCGACACGACCTGCAGATTGGTGAAACCGGAGAAATCGACCTTTCCCATGAAAATCGCGACCACATAGCCCACGACAAGGCCGAACAGCACGGAAAGCTGCTTGGCGGTGCCCTTCATGAGCAGCTGGAACGCAAGGCAAGCCACCAGCGAAATCAGGCCAAGCGTCAGATTCTGCCAGCTGCCGAAATCCTTCGCGCCGGAACCGCCGCCGAAGCTCGTGGCGCCGACGGACAGGAGCGAAAAACCAATCGAGGTGACGACAATCGCGGAAACGATCGGCGGAACGAAACGACGCCAATACTTGGCCGTCAAACCAAGCACGACCTCCAACAGGCCGCCAAGCACCACGGCGCCGGCGACTGCGCCATAACCCTGATGCTGCGCGATCGACATGGCGGCCGCGACGTAGGTGAAGGAAATGCCGGTGACCATCGGCAGACGGGAACCAATCAGCCACACACCGTACAGCTGCAGGCAGGTGCCGAGACCTGCGACCAGCAGGCCGGCCTGAATGATGGCGGCGGACTGCGCGGCATCCATCTTGGCGGCCGTGGCCACCAAGAAGATAGGCGCGAGATTCGCCACGAACATGGCCATGACGTGCTGCAGGCCGAACGGAATGCCCTTCCAGAACGACACCGGTGCGTCAAGACTGCTCAACGCCTCAAAAGACACGCCTTTTTTCATGTCTTTTGCCTTCGTCTTTTTTTCGGTTTTCTCTGTGTTCTTCTCTTCGCTCAACTGTTACATCCTCTCTTATAATCGTTTGAGCGTACTGAAAAAATCAGGAGCGGAATTCGATGGTGCCGTTTTCCGGATCCATCGATTCGACGATTGCCAGGGAATCGACGTCGTACCCTTCCTCACGCAGCTGGTCGCCACCGCCTTGGAAGCCCTTTTCCACTGCGATGCCGATGCCTTCCACAGTGGCTCCGGCCTCATGGCACAGCTCGATCAGGCCTTTTAACGCCTTGCCGTTGGCAAGGAAATCGTCGATCAGCAGCACGTGGTCGCCTTCATTGAGATAGCGCTTGGACACGATGACAGGGAACTCCTTCTGCTTGGTGAAGGAATACACGGTGGTCGTGTACTGGTCGCCGTCAAGATTGATGGACTGCGCCTTCTTGGCGAACACCACCGGGACATTGCCGAAATGACGGGCCACGACACAGGCGATGCCAATGCCGGAAGCCTCAATGGTCAGAATCTTATCGATGGTCTTGCCCTTGAAATGCTCGGCCCAGGCGGCGCCCATATGGTCGAACAGCTCGACATCGCACTGATGGTTGAGGAACGCGTCCACTTTCAGCACATTGCCGGGCTTGACGGTACCTTGTTGCGCAATGCGCTCTTCAAGTTCCTTCATGAAACCCCTTAATCTTGTCGGCCGCGAAAGCGGCATCAGATGATGGCATACGGCGAGCCGTATATAGGAGTTCAGCATACGCGCCTCAATTGACCGTGCGAGTCGGACCCCTGACCTGCTCATGTGATAAACATGAATGCTGCGAACAAATGTTTGAATATGAGCGTGCGCGAAGAAAAGAGGAATCGGTGGAACAGAGCATGGGACCTGTGATGTGCGATCCGCGGAGCCTGATAGAGGGACTCAACCCCCAACAGGAAGAAGCGGTGAAATACTACGGCCAGGCATTGCTCATCGGCGCCGGCGCAGGCTCAGGCAAGACCCGTGTGCTGACACGTCGCATCGCATGGCTGCTGGCGCATGGCTTCTGGGCAAGCAGCATCCTCGCCATCACCTTCACCAACAAGGCGGCCGCGGAAATGCGTGAACGTCTCGTGACTTTGGTCGGGCCGGAAGCCGAACATATGTGGATCTCCACCTTCCACTCCGCCTGCGTACGCATCCTACGCCGCGACGGCAAGGAAATCGGCCTTAAATCGGGCTTCTCGATTTACGACACCGCGGACAGCGAGCGACTGGTCAAACTGATCGCAGCCGACCTGAACATCGATACGAAGCGGTATACGCCACGCATGCTGCTGGGCAAGATATCCGACTGCAAGAACGCGTTGGTTTCCTGGAAAGACCAGCTGAAAAAAGCGAACTGCGATTACATCCCGGGACAGCGCGGATACCAGGTGAGCGCCGGCGACGTCGACGAACTGGTCGCCGTCGTCTACGCCGAATACCAGCATCGTCTGGCGCTCGCCAACGCAGTCGACTTCGACGATTTGATCATGCGCACCGTGGAATTGCTCCAAACCTGCCCGCAGGTGAGCGAATACTATCGGCACAGGTTCCGTTACATCTTCGTGGACGAGTATCAAGACACCAACCATGCCCAATATGTGCTCGTACGTGAATTGTCCGGCATCGATTCGGACGAACAGCCCGACCCGCAGGCGAGGGGAGCGGGCCGTGTGGGACCGAGCTGGATTACCGTGGTGGGTGATTCCGACCAATCCATCTACGCGTTCCGAGGTGCGGACATCCGTAACATCCAAGACTTCGAACAGGATTTCCCGAACGCCAAAACCATCATGCTCGAACAGAACTACCGTTCGACGCAGACCATCCTCGACGCGGCGAACGCGGTGATCGCGAAAAACGAAAACCGCAAGCCGAAGAAACTGTGGACGGCGCTTGGTCAAGGCGACAAAATCGTCGGCTATGCCGCCGACAACGCACAGCAGGAAGCCGGATGGATAGCGAACGAAATCGCACGAATCCACACCGAGGAAGACGTCGCTTACCGTGACATCGCCATCATGTACCGAGCCAACGCGCAGTCACGTTCGCTGGAAGAGGCCATGATCAACGCCAATCTGCCGTATCAGCTGGTCGGCGGCACCAAATTCTATGAACGTAGGGAAGTCAAGGACGCCATCGCGTATTTGCAGGCCATCGTGAATCCCGCGGATAATGTGAACGTGCGGCGTATCCTCAATGTGCCTAAACGAGGACTCGGCGCACGCGCGGAGGGATTGGTGGCCGGCTACGCGGACGCGCATGGCCTCACGTTCTTCGAATCCATTGAACATATGGACCAGATTGAAGGCATGACAGGCCGTACCACCAAACCGTTGGGCGCATTCCGTGATCTGATGCACGAGCTGGCCGATTTCGCCAAGGAACATGATTCGAAACCATCCGAAGTGGTGGCCGAAGTATTGGATAAAAGCGGTCTTCTGGAGGAATTGCAACGTTCCGAGGATCCGCAGGATGCTTCGCGTGTGGACAATCTTTCCCAGTTGCAGTCCGTGGCCGCCGAATTCGAACAGAACACGCCGGATGCCACGTTGGCCGGTTTTCTGGAGACCACGGCATTGGTCGCCGACTCGGATCAGTTGCCGGGAGAGGGCGAGGATTCCGGCAAGGTCACGATGATGACCTTGCATACGGCCAAAGGTTTGGAATATCCGTATGTGTTTCTTACGGGTATGGAACAGGGTACGTTCCCGCACCAGCGTGCCATGGAGGACACCAGCGAGCTGTCCGAGGAGCGTCGTCTGGCATACGTGGGCATCACCCGTGCGAAGCGTCGGCTGTATGTGACCCGTGCGGCGGTGCGTGCCCAATGGGGGCAGGCCAATGACATGATGCCCAGCCAGTTCCTGGATGAGATTCCGGATGAACTCATCGATTGGAAACGTCGTGAGGCCGGTGTGGAGCGCATGCGCGCCAGCTGGGGAGATGACGACGAGTTCGGCGGGTGGGACGATGATGACGATTTCGGATCCACTTCCTTCGGCGAATCGATGTACGGATCGTCGACATACGGTTCCTCATCGTATGGTTCTGGTTCTCGCGGATCGCATTCCACTTATGGGTCGTCTCATGGATCGCACAGCTCGTATGGTTCCGGACGGTCCTCCTACGGCTCGGGAAGCCGCCGTTTCTCTGGCGGATTGCACTCTGGCTCGTCCTCATACGGTTCGTATGGCTCATCCCGGTCGTCATACGGTTCCGGCAAGCCCTCCGGCAAATCCGGTAAGGTCACCACGCGCCGCGCCAAGCCAAAGGATCTGACGAAATCGGCTCCGGCAAGTTCGTTGGACGGCAACAACGGATTGAGCATCTCGGATTTCCAGATAGGCGACAGAATCACCCATGACCATTACGGTTTGGGAAAGGTCATCGAAACGCAGGACAAGGGCGCGAATTCGGTGATCACCGTCGATTTCGGCACGGATGGCGTCAAACGATTGCTGCTTCGTGTGGCGCCTATTGAAAAGCTCTGACGGCTTTTCCAATAGGCGCCCCTCGTGGCGGCGCCGTTGTGGGCTCATAACACGGATTGAGTGAAAAAACAAGTCTTTTCTTTCGGAGCATTTGTTGCGATAATCGGCGATGTTTGCTTTTCGAGAGGAAGAACCATGCCAAGAAAACTGTTCGCCGCGATATCTCAGATTGTTCTGGGCGCGCTGATTGTCATCGCCCCGCAGACCTTCGCGCATGTGTGTGCCGTCAAAGACATGCCCATGGCATGCCGCTACACCGCTCGGGTCGCTCTGGGACTGGGTGTCGTCATCGCATTGCTGGCAATAATCGGATTTTTCGCGCCAAGCCGGGTCAGGGTCGGATTGGATCTCGCCAATGCCGTGCTGGGCGTGCTTGTCGTTCTGGTGCCGACCATGCTGGTAGGCGTATGCAGAGGCTCCATGATGCATTGCCATATGGTGACGATGCCGACGCTTATCGTATTGGGCGTGCTGCTGGCGGTGCTCGCAGCAGTCGCCGTATATCTCGATCTCAAGCCGGCAAAGCGTGGCTGACGTGCCGCATATCACCCTTGCGAAACTACCGCTGGCCAATCTGCGTCGCAAACCATTCCGCACTTCGGCGCTTGTCATTGTGGTCGTCATGCTCACTGTGGCGTTCTATGGAGGCGCGCTGCTTTCCATGAACCTGAACAATGGGTTGAACAGCATGCGGGAACGTATGGGCGCCGATCTGATGGTCACGCCGCAGAACACGAAAAACCAGGCTGAGGCGTTGCTTACGGGAAACTCTTCGAGCACGTTCTACTTCACCAATGACATTGGAAGCCAAATCGCCGAAGCGGACGGTGTGGGCGAAAGCACGGTGCAGACGTACATCTCCTCGCTTGCGGCAGCCTGCTGCGACGAAAAGGTGCAGATCATCGGCTTCAACCCCGACACCGACTTCGTCATCACTCCTTGGGTGGCTTCGCAATTCGACGGCACACTCCGTCGCGGCCAAATCATAGCAGGCGCCAGCATCAACGTGTCGGACAACAATACGGTCAAACTGTACGGTCATGAATTCCCCGTGGCCGCGCAACTGGCCGATACCGGAACGTCACTGGACAATTCCATATTCGTGAACATGGACACGGTGCCGGATGTCGTTTCCTATTCCGCGCAGGTCGGACATGCCGCGATTCCTGAAGAATACGCCGGCAAAGCGGTGTCCGCCGTGCTCGTCAAAGTCAAGGACGGATATTCCGCACAACAGGTCGCCTCGAATATCGCAAAAGCCACGGGGGTCAAAAGTTTGGGATATGTGTATCCGGGCGGTATCACGGCTACGACGAAAACGAATCTCAAGGTGATTATCCGCTATGTGGCGGTGTTCATCACGGTGTTCTGGACTATGGGATTGGTCGTGATGTTGGCGGTGTTTTCGTCGGCTATGAACGAACGCAAGCGTGAATTCGCCGCGTACCGTATTCTCGGCGCCGATCGTGCGACCCTGGTGGGCATTATCGTCAAGGAATCGGCGACCATCGGAGCTATTGGAGGTGTGATCGGTGTGACCTGTACCTCGTTGGTCGTGTTTCCGTTCAGTGGTCTGATCGCTAAGGAACTTCAATTGCCGTATCTGCAGATTGGCGTCGGTAAAGTGGCGGTACTGATAGTCGTCGCTCTCCTGTTCGCCGTGCTTACGGGCCTGGTCGCATCCCTCGCCACAGCGGTGCGTCTTTCCGCCCCACAGGCATACCTGACGCTGAGGGAGGGGGAGTGATGCCGGAACAGCCCATATTGGAGGTTCGTGGCCTTACCCGTGAATTCGTACGCCGAGGTAAACCTTTCCCCGCGGTGGATGATGTGAATCTCACGCTCGATCCAGGCGAATTCATGGCGATCGTCGGCAGATCCGGAAACGGCAAAAGCACTTTGCTCAATCTCGTCACGGGATTGCTGAAACCTACATCCGGTTCGATTCTGCTGGCCGGTAACGAGGTGACCACGTTAAACGACAAACAGATGTCGATTTTGCGCAACCGCACCATCGGCTTCGTCACGCAGATCCAGACACTATTGCCGAACCTCACCGCAATCGACAATGTGGTCCTTCCCGCAGTGCTGCATCGCAACCCGTCTCGGTATGAAACCGAAATCGATGAACGGACGAATGACGCACAATCACAGGAACAGACGGCGTCTTCCGTCGTGGTCGATGGCCTTCCCGACGTCATCCAACCAGCTTCGACGCAGACGGCTTCTTCATCTCAGCCCGACCATTTGACGCAACGCGCGCAACATCTGTTGGATCAACTGCTTGTAGGCGAGCTTGCGACATGCTATCCGAAGGAGCTCTCTGGTGGCGAGATGCGCCGCGTCTCCATCGCCCGAGCGTTGATGAACAAGCCGAAACTGCTGATCGCCGATGAACCGACAGGAGATCTGGATGCCGAAAGCACCGCAATCGTCATGCGGCTGCTGCGGCAAGTAGCGGATGACGGTACCTCGGTACTTATGGTTACCCATGATCCGGACGCGCTTGCTTATGTGGACCATACCTATCGTATGGATAGGGGAGTGCTTACTCGGGCCTGACGTTTTTAAGACATGCCGATGTAGGTGAATCGGAGCATCTCGTCCGTCCCCCATGTGTATGATTAGCGATTGGTGTGCGCCCGGAAGGACGTATGCCGTCTGGAGTCTTAGCCCATCAGTGGGTCGGCGGCCATCCGTGGTGTTCTGCATTGCGGGTCAAGCCGTTCGCGCATTGCGCGAAGAAGCACTGGAGAGGCTGGCTCAGCGTATGCCGGACTTCGGCATACGTTCCGTTCAGACAACGACAGAACAAACAAAGGATTAAACCAATGACGAACGTTCAGCGTTCCCGCCGTCAGGTGCGTCTTTCCCGCGCCCTCGGCATCGCTCTGACCCCTAAGGCTCAGCGCATCTTCGAAAAGCGTCCGTATGCTCCTGGCGAGCACGGCCGCACCCGTCGCCGCACTGAATCCGATTACGCAGTGCGTCTGCGCGAGAAGCAGCGTCTTCGCGCCCAGTACGGCATCTCCGAGAAGCAGCTCCGCGCCGCTTACGAGAAGGGCACCCACACCGCCGGACAGACCGGCAACGCCATGCTGACCGATCTTGAGACCCGTCTCGACGCTCTGGTCCTGCGTGCAGGCTTCGCCCGCACCACCGCCCAGGCTCGCCAGTTCGTGGTCCATCGCCACATCCTCGTCGATGGCAACATCGTCGATCGTCCGTCCTACCGCGTCAAGCCGGGCCAGACCATCCAGGTCAAGGCCAAGAGCCAGACCATGGTTCCGTTCCAGGCCGCTGCCGAAGGTGTGCACCGCGATGTGCTGCCGGCGGTTCCGGGCTACCTGGACGTCAACCTGCCTTCCCTGAAGGCCACCCTGACCCGCAAGCCTGAAGCCGAGGAGATCCCGGTGCAGGTCAACATCCAGTACGTGGTCGAATTCTACGCCCGCTGATCTGGATCACCATACTGTAAGAACATACAGTTTAAGGACATACAGCGAAAGCCTCGCAGCCGTTACGGTTGCGAGGCTTCTCGTTTTTTTATGGCGTTTCCGGCGGCATGTCGTTTGGCTGATTCCACAGGTACCATGGAAACCATGTTGCTTCATCTTCATCTGGTCCGTCACGGACAGACGTTCTTCAACCGATATAACAGACTCCAGGGATGGTCGAATTCCCCGTTAACCGATGCGGGACTTGCCGATGCGGACAAGGCCGCCGCCAAACTCCGGGACATTGAGTTCGCCGCGGCATACTGCTCCGACACCACACGCGCCCAGGTGACGGCACAACGGATCCTCGATGCGAACGAAGCCGCAGGACACGTTCGTCCGTCACTGGTCAGCGACATGCATTTCCGTGAGCAGTTCTACGGTTATTTCGAGGGACAGGACATGTCCGTCGCATGGACCGCTGCCGGTGGTCCCCATGGTGCGAAGAACTACAACGACATCGTCCGCAAATACGGGCTTGCCGCCACCCGCGACTTTCTCAAAGAAGCCGATCCGTTCCATGACGCCGAATCCGATAACGAGTATTGGCATCGTGTGGAGGACGGCTTCGCTTTGATTGCGGACAACCCTCGGCTTAAGGACGGCGACCACGTGCTGCAGATCTCCCACGGCAATACATTGTTGAGCCTTATGCACCGATTCGCCCCGGAAGGATACGATTTGGGCGAACGTCCGGCCAACGGTTCGGTGACCTGCCTTGATTTTGACACGAACGAACCCATGGACCGCGCGGTGAGTGTGGTCTCGTACAACCAGTGAACGTATTTGCCACAGTCGTGGCTTTTTACTAGTCTTATGCGGGTATTGTGTTCGCGGGCAACCGTGGAGCTGAAAAGAGGTACAAGATGGGTGTTGGAGAGATCGCCGGTCTGATTGCGGCAATTGCATTCGCGGTGCTTGCCGGTTTCATGATCTACCCGCTGATCCGTCTCGGCAAATTGTTCGACCAGATCGCGCAGACCGTCAAAGACACCGGAGACCATGCGATTCCGGCGCTTGACGAGAGCGTGACCACGGTGCAGCAGGTGAACAAGTCCCTGGAGGATGTCAACAAGATCTCCGCCGCGGCGTCCACCACGGCCAATAATGTCGGCGCGCTGACTGATCTATATGGATCGTTCTTGGGCAAGCCCGTCATCAAGGTTGCGTCCGCCACCTATGCGTTGAAGTCCACTGTGCAGTCTTTCTTGGCTAAGAGAGACGTCAATCACGCGGCAGGCAATAAGGGGGAGTGATGTTCAAGCGTCTTTTCTGGGTCTTCATCGGCGTGGGCATCGGTGTCGTCGCTGTCACAAAAGCGCAGGCATACGTTAAAGCCAACACACCGGACACCGCCCGCCAATTCCTGCTTGGTCCCGACCAGGACCATGTGACCATGCGCACGCTTGAAGGTCTGGTCAATGAGTTCAATGCCACGCGTCGAGCCCGCGAGGCTGAACTTAACAGCAAATATGCGGCGCGGAACGAGTAGTCGTTTTCCGCCCGACAGATACGCTCAAGCAACCAATCACACGTTTGGAAGGCATCAGGCCTCCAACAACAAAGGAGCTCAAATCCACATGCGCACTTCTGAAATCGCGAAGCGCTTTCTTGACTATTTCGAACAGCACGATCATCTTGTCGTTCCTTCGGCATCGTTGATTTCTCCGAATCCGACCACTCTGTTCACCATCGCTGGCATGGTTCCGTTCATCCCGTACCTCATGGGTGAGCAGACCCCGCCGAAGCACCGCATGGCTTCCAACCAGAAGTGCGTGCGTACTCTGGACATCGACGAGGTCGGCAAGACCACCCGTCACGGCACGTTCTTCCAGATGCTTGGCAACTTCTCCTTCGGTGATTACTTCAAGGAGGAGGCCATCCACTATGCGTATGAGCTGCTGACCACCCCGCAGGATAAGGGCGGCTACGGCTTCGATCCGGAGAAACTGTGGATGACCACTTTCACCGACGACGAGGAAGCCCGCTCGATGTGGAAGAACGAAGGCGTCGATCCTGAACATATCCAGATCATGGGTATGGAAGATAACTTCTGGACCACCGGTGGCCCTGGCCCTGGCGGTCCGTGCTCCGAAATCTATGTAGACCGTGGTCCAAAGTACGGTGTCGAAGGCGGCCCGATCGCCGACGAGAACCGTTACATTGAGATTTGGGATCTCGTGTTCGAAAACTACGAGGTCGACAACGTCAAGTCCAAGACCGACCTGCATATCGTCGGCGAGCTTGAGAACAAGAACATCGATACCGGCGCCGGTCTGGAACGTCTCGCCTATCTGATGCAGGGCAAGCAGAACATCTATGAGACCGACGAGGTCTTCCCGGTCATCGAAGCCGCGCAGAAGCTTTCCGGCCGCACCTACGGCGATGACGAGGCCATGGACGTGCGTTTCCGTATCGTGGCCGACCACGTGCGTTCCGCGCTGATGATCATGTCCGACGGCGTCCGTCCGTCCAACAACGGCCGTGGCTATGTGCTGCGCCGCCTGCTGCGTCGAACCGTCAAGGCCATGCGCGAGCTCGGCGTGACAGAGCCGGTCATGCCGACCTTGCTGCCGACCTCCAAGGCCGCGATGGAACCGAGCTATCCGGAGCTTAACGACACCTTCCACGACGTGTCCGAAGCCGCCTACGGTGAGGAGGACGCGTTCCGCCGCACGCTCGAATCCGGCACCGAGATCTTCGACATGGCCGTGACGAAGGCCAAGCAGGGCGGCTCGGATCTCGTGTCCGGCGAGGATGCCTTCAAGCTGCATGACACTTACGGCTTCCCGATTGAAATCACGCTCGAAATGGCCGCCGACCAGGGCGTGAAGGTGGATGAAGCCAAGTTCCGCGAGCTGATGGCCGAACAGAAGAGCCGTGCCCGTGCGGACGCGCTGAAGAAGCGCCACAACGTGGATTTGTCCGTCTATGACGACTTCAAGAAGACCCTGCTCCAGCCGATCGACTTCCTTGGCTACACCGACATGTCCGCACGTGCCAAGGTTCTGGGCATCATGCAGGAGGGCAAGGGTTCCGTTCCCGCCGTCACCGGCCCGGCCAACATCGAGGTCATCCTCGACCGCACGCCGTTCTACGCGCAGGCCGGCGGCCAGCTCGCCGATCAGGGCGAGATTCTGTCCGACGATGGCGCGGTGCTTGAGGTCGACGACGTGCAGAAGCCGATCAAGGACCTTATCGTCCACCAGTGCCGTCTGACCGAAGGCACGCTGGTTGTGGGCGCCGAAGTCAACGCGAACATCGATCTCGAGCGCCGTGGAGCCATTGCACGTTCCCACACCGCCACCCACATGGTGCACAAGGCGCTGCGTGAGGAACTTGGTCCGCAGGCCACCCAGCGTGGCTCCGAAGACGCTCCGAACCGTCTGCGCTTCGATTTCCAATGGTCCAGCGCCCCCAGCAAGGACGCCATGAACGCCGTCGAAGCCCGCGTCAACGAGAAGCTTCGTGAGAACCTTGCCGTCACCACTCAGGAAATGAAGTTCGATGACGCCATCGCTCTTGGCGCCATGCATCTGTTCGGCGAGAAGTACGGCGACATCGTGCGTGTGGTGTCCATCGGCGAGGACGGCTGGAGCCGCGAGCTCTGCGGTGGCACCCATATCGACCACGTCGGCAAGATCGGCGCCATCAACATCATGTCCGAGGCGTCTATCGGTTCCGGCGTGCGCCGCGTGGACGCGGTCGTCGGCCAGGGCGCGTATGAGTTCAACGCCCGCGAGCACGCGCTGGTTTCCCAGCTTTCCGACATGGTCAACGCCCGTCCCGACGAACTCGCCGAGCGTGTGAACATGCTGCTTGCCAAGCTCAAGGAATCCGACCGTCGTCTTGCCGCAATGTACGAGTCCCAGCTTGCGGCCTCTGTGCCGACGCTGGTGGCTGAGGCCAAAGCTTCCTCGGCTCCGGTCAAGGTCGCCAAGAAGAACGTTGGACATTTCGGCTCCTTCGACGCGCTGCGCAAGACCGTGCTCGACGTGCGCGGCCAGCTCGGCGAAGATGCTCCGGTCGTGGTGGCTCTTGCCGGCATGAACGAGGACGGCAAGCCCATGGTCGCCGTGGCAACCAACGAAGCGGCACGCAAGCAAGGCATCAAGGCTGGTGATCTGGTCCGTGGCGCTTCCAAGGTTCTTGGCGGTGGTGGCGGCGGCAAGCCGGACTTCGCACAGGGTGGCGGCGCGGACGCCACCAAGATCGACGAGGCACTTGAGGCATTGGCCGGTCAGGCTCTGAAGGGCTGATTCTCCAAGCATGGTTTGGCTTGGTATCGATCTGGGTGATGCTCGGGTCGGACTTGCGTTGTCCGATCCCGAGCTCACCCTCGCACATCCCATAGGCAATGTTCAAGTGTATGGGGATTCTTTCCGCGCGTTGGATGAAGTCATCGACGTCATTGGGGACGAGTCGGTGGACCATGTGGTGATTGGCCTGCCGTTGCTGCTGAACGGCGAAGAGGGGAAAAGCGCCAAAAAAGCGAGACGCTGGTCCGTCAATCTTGAAAAACGACTGCATGCGGCCGTGGAGGATGAATCATATTCGGTGACGCGGGTTCCCACCATTGAATTGGTGGATGAGCGTCTGACGACAGTGACCGCACATCATCAGTTGTTCGATGCGCGCATCGGCGGACGCAAGCACCGTCCGATGGTCGACCAGCAATCTGCGGTGGTGATTTTGCAGACGGCGCTCGACCGAAGCAGAGAGTAAGGGGAGAGAGACCTTTGACCGATAATCTGAACGATTTTTTCTCCGATAACGCGCAGTGGGTCGATGATACGTCAGCGGGCTCGTCATTCGATGCCGCGTTGCCGCCGCAACCGCCGAAATCGCGACGCGACATGCGTAAACGACGTGAGCAACAACGTCGTCGTCGCTATGTCACAATCATCGCGGCTGCCGTCGTTGTCATTCTTGTCGTCGTCGGCGGCTTTTTCGGTGTGCGCATGGTTAAACATCTCAGGCAGATGAACGCCAACGGCTCGCAAATCCAGATTGAGGATTACACCGGTTCGGGAGACAAAGACACGACGTTCACCGTGGAAACCGGACAAGGCGCAGCCGAAATCGCACGAAATCTGGTCAAGGCGGACATCGTCAAATCCGAATCGGCGTTCACCTCCGCAGTCGCGGCCGCCGGCGCGACGCTTTACCCGGGTTCGTACGCGTTGAAGACGCATATGAAAGCGGCCGATGTCGTCAAGATCCTGTCCGACCAAAGCAAGGCCGGCGGTTTCGCCGAAGTCAAGGCCGGCGAACGGGTGTCCGATGTCATCGCCAACGCGGCCAAGATGTCAGGCAAGGACGTGTCCGAATTCCAAGCGGTCATCGACGGTGGCGGCGCGGGCATTCTGCCAGATGAAGCGGGTGGCAAATTCGAAGGATGGCTTGAGCCCGGATCCTACAGCGTCCAGGACAAGTCCGCCAAGGACATCCTCAAGGAAATGGTCACGGCACGCGTCAACAAACTGGACACATTGGGCGTGCCAGATGGAAGCGAACGCGAACGTATCATGAACATCGCGTCCATCGCCGAATCCGAGGCATGCAATCCTGACGATTACGGTAAGGTGGCGAGGGTCATCCTGAACAGAATCGACCAGGACATGCCGTTGGGCATGGACAGCACCGTTGCCTACGGGTTCAACACCACAGGCAGCAAGCTGACAGACGAGCAGCTTGAGGATGGAAGCAACCCGTACAACACTCGCGTGAACAAAGGACTTCCTCCGACGCCGATCAGCAATCCCGGCGATTCCGCTATCCAAGCCGCGATGAATCCTCCGGAAGGCAAATGGCTGTACTTCGTCACCACCAACCTCAAGACCGGCGAGACGAAGTTCGTGGAAACCGAAGACGAATTCTGGAAGATTCGCGACGAATACAAAAGCAACAACGCGAATGCCAACTGACGGTATCACGCATTAACACAACGCATGCATCGCGATGCTTATCGCCCCGGCCACGACAATGGTCGGGGCGAACGGCGTCTTACCGGCGAATCGCGTATGCTTCTGCGGGTCGAACCGTGTCCAAATCGCAAGCCACAGCAGCCCCAGCACACTAATCGCAAACCACCAGAACACCACTGGAAACAGGCCGAACATGCCTACGGCCAAGCCGATAAGCAACGTCGTGGTGACGTCGCCGAATCCCAAAGCCCCTGGCTTGATGAGCGCAAGCGCACATTGCAGCACGGCGGATAACGCGGCGAACAACAGAGCCTGCAATGCCAGAAACAGTGAATTAACGGACAACGCATACGTGATGTCCACAATGACCTGCGCCAAACACCCTACGGCGATCCACATGCGTGGAATGCGTCGTGCCCGGATATCCTCAACGCTGACGGCCATTCCACAGAGCAGACTCGGCAGGCAAATCATGTACCACATACCGTTAAGATAGTCCACGAATCGTATTTGGCAGAAAAGGAGTGTTGGCATGTTGCGCTGGCAGACAGCAGGTGAATCGCACGGCGAAGCGCTTGTCGCCATGATCGAGGGGCTGCCTGCGGGCATCCACGTCACTACTGAGGATATCGTCGGCGCATTGGCACGCCGACGTCTCGGATATGGCCGTGGTGCGCGCATGAAATTCGAACAGGACAAGGTCCGCATGCTCACCGGTGTGCGTTTCGGCGAGACCATCGGCTCTCCCGTCGCCATCGAGATCGCCAATACCGAATGGCCGAAATGGACCGAGGTGATGAGCGCCGATCCGCTTGACCATGACATTCCGCGCGAAGGCCGCAACGCGCCGCTATCCCGTCCCCGTCCGGGGCATGCCGATCTGACTGGCATGCGCAAGTACGGTTTCGACGACGCCCGTCCAGTGCTGGAACGTTCCAGCGCACGTGAGACCGCGTCGCGTGTGGCCTTAGGTGAGGTCGCCAAGCAGTTCCTTGAACAGACGTTGGGCATACGTACCGTCTCCCATGTGCTGTCAATCGGTGGTGCTGGCATCACCGACCCGCAGAATGCGGTGCTGCCGAAGCCTGAGGACCTCGAAGCATTGGACGCTTCGCCGGTGCGCACATTGGATAAGACGGCCGAACAGCAGATGATCGCACGCATCGACGAGGCCAAGGAGAACGCCGATACCTTAGGCGGCGTGATCGAGGTCGTGGTATACGGCGTTCCGGCTGGAATCGGCACGTACGTTGAATCGGACCGCAGGCTGGACGCGGCATTGGCCAGTGCCGTCATGGGCGTCCAGGCCATCAAGGGCGTGGAGATCGGGGACGGTTTCCTTGAGGCGATGCGTCCCGGCTCCCAGGCGCACGACGAAATGGTGGTTGGCGACGATGGCCGCATCACACGTCTGAGCAATCGTGCGGGCGGAATCGAAGGCGGCATGTCCAACGGCCAGCCGATTGTGGTGCGTGCCGCGATGAAGCCGATTCCATCCATTCCAAAGGCGCTTCGCACCGTCGACGTCACCACCGGCGAGGCGGCCCAGGCCATCAACCAGCGTTCCGACAACACCGCCGTTCCCGCGGCGGCCGTCGTGGCCGAGGCGATGGTGCGCCTCACCATCGCTCAATACGTGCTGGAGAAGTTCGGCGGCGACAGCGTGGCCGAAACCAAGCGCAACGCCGAATCCTATGTGGCGTCCTGGCCGGAGCACATGAGGTGACCGATTCGATGGCTGGAATGCGTAGACCCGTCGCCGTCATCATCGGCATGATGGGCGCGGGCAAGACCCGCGTCGGCAAGGAAGCGGCGCAGATGATGCAACTGCCGTTCGCCGACGCCGACAACGAGATCGAACATGATGCGGGAATGAAGATTCCCGAATATTTCGAAAGGTACGGCGAACCGGAGTTCCGTAAGCTGGAAAGCGACGTTGTGCTTGACATGCTGGAGGATTTCGACGGCATCTTCTCCTTGGGCGGGGGCGCTCCAATGACCCCGTCCATCCAGCAGGGGCTCGCCGAATACATCGCCGACGGCGGCAAGGTCGTGTATTTGATGGCCGATCCGAAGGAAGCCATGGAACGCGCCAACCGCGGCGGCGGCCGTCCGATGCTCAACGGCGACGCCAACGAGCGTTGGAAGAAGTTGTACAAGGAACGCGACCCGGTGTTCAGACGCGTGGCCAATGTGCAGGTGCGCACCCACGGACAAACCCCGCAAGTGGCCGCGAGAAAGCTGATGGAAATGATCGATCAACGTATCGTCCACGTCACCGGATCCACCATCGAACCATACGATGTGTGCATAGGCGAAGGTGTGATGAGCCAGCTTGCGCAGGTGCTGGGGGACAAGCCTGCCAAAGTGGCATTGATTCACACCCAGGCGGTGCAACGGCATTCCGACCGCGCGCGCACGCTGTTGCGCCAGTCCGGTTATGACGTGCACGACATCGTCATTCCCGATGCTGAAGCCGGCAAGACCATCGAAGTGGCCAACGGCATCTGGCAGCGTCTGGGGGAGGAAGGCTTCACCCGTTCTGATGCGATTGTCGGTCTCGGCGGTGGCGCAGCCACCGATCTGGCCGGTTTCGTGGCCGCCACATGGATGCGTGGCATCCGCTACGTCAACTGCCCGACCTCGCTGCTGGCCATGGTCGACGCCTCCACCGGCGGCAAAACCGGCATCAACACTCCACAAGGCAAGAACCTCGTCGGCTCGTTCTATACGCCGGCCGGCGTGCTCGCCGACATGGGAGCACTTGCCTCGTTGCCGAACGACATCTTCATCGAAGGTCTGGGCGAAGTGGCGAAATCCGGTTTCATCATGGATCCGGAGATTCTGCGCATGCTTGAAGACCATGCCGACGAGCTGCGCTCGTTCGACGGTTCGACGTTCCTTGACTCCGATCTGAAGGATGTGGTCGCCGAACTCATCGAACGTACCGTGACGGTGAAGGCGTACCATGTGTCCGCCGACCTCAAAGAAGCCGGATTGCGTGAATTCCTCAACTACGGACATACGCTTGGCCATGCCATCGAAAAACTCGAACACTTCCGCTGGAGGCACGGCAACGCCGTTGCGGTCGGTTGCGTCTATGCGGCCGAACTGTCCCATCTGCTCGGCTACATCGACCAGGATCTGGTCGACTACCATCGTTCGCTGCTCGGCTCGCTCGGCCTGCCGACATCATGGAACAATGGTAGCTGGGATGATGTGCTGGCGCTCATGCACCGAGACAAGAAGGCCCGCGGCAACAAACTGCGTTTCGTCATACTCGGCTCGCTCGGCCATCCCATCCACCTCGAGGATCCGCCGGCGGACGCCGTCGAGGAGGCGTTCCGACGCATCCAGCGGTAGGACGCAATCGCAAGAACGAACACAAAAGGAAGCAATATGACCAAAGTAGTGGTTGTCAACGGACCGAACCTCGGCCGTCTCGGAGTGCGCCAGCCTGACGTATACGGCAAGCAGGATCTTGAGACCCTGCGCAAACTGTGCACCGAATGGGGTCATGAACTGGGGCTTGACGTGGAGGTGCGTCAAAGCGACGACGAGGCCGAGATGATTCATTGGATGCATCAGGCCGCGGACGAGAAAACGCCGATCGTGATGAATCCGGCGGCTTTCACGCATTACTCCTATGGTTTGGCGGACGCCGCGCACATGGTGATCGACGAGGGACTGCCGCTTATGGAGGTGCATATCTCCAACCCGTCCGCACGCGACGAGTTCCGCAAGCGTTCCGTGATCTCTCCGGTGGCCACCGGTACCATCACCGGCATGGGATTCTATGGCTACAAGCTGGCAATCGAAGCGGTTGCGCACTTGTTGGAAGAACGCTGACATCGACATTCCGTCATGGATTCAGCCGGATGCCTGTCTTTAAGGCATCCGGCTTTTTCGTGCCAATGAGGACGACGCATATCCCGGTCTCCCCGGATTGGTATACAGTGATATTGCAAACGTATGCAAACCGGGAGCATGGCGAAGTGACGAAGAGGTCGATGACTATGGGCGCAATCGCAAGAAGAATCACACGTGTCATTACGGCGGTCGTATGCGTCGCGGTATCGGTCGGTGTCTCAGTCGCCACGCTTCACGTGCCGACACGTGAAGGCGGCGGGGAACGTTTCAATCCCGCGCGATACCGCAGCGACGTGATCGCGGATACGGTCATCAACCACACCGCCGGCGTCGACAAAACACAAGGGACCGGCACCGCCGGAAGCCCCTACGACAAAAAAGGCTATTTCCCTGAAGCCGGATACACGCCATCGGACTTCCATGCCCCCTGTTCTATCTGGACGTACCGCGACGCCGAAAGCGTGTGGAACTGCCAGGTATCGGGTTTGCAGGACCTTGATACATCAAGCCCGCACGTGCGCGACGTGCTGTCTGACTATTTTGTGAAGCTTCTCGACTACGGCGTCGCCGGATTCCGCGTGGATGCCGTCAAACACATGCCTCCGGAAGACGTGCTGGCCATCAAGAAACTCGTTGCGAAGAAATCCGGACGTTCCATGAACGACATCTGGTGGACGCAGGAAGTGATTGGCGACAATGCGGAAGCCGCCGAAATCCAACCGAGGAACTATCTCAAAACCGGCCAGGTGAACGAATTCCAGTACGCATATCGGCTTAAGTCCCTGTTCTCCAACTCGCTGGCAGGCGGAAGCCTGTCGATCAAAGACATTCCGCAGAACATCACCGACAGTGGCAAGGCCAGCGTATTCGTGACGAATTGGGATACCGAACGCAACAACATGACGCTCACCTACAAGGACGGCGACGCCTACCGGCTAGCGAACGCGTTCATGCTGGCCTACCCGTATGGCGCCCCCAACGTGTTCTCCGGATACGAATTCCATGACACCGACTCGGGAGCTTCAGGCGCCACTGCGACCAGCGTGCCCGATATTGACTGCTCCAAAGACTCCGGCTGGAGCTGCACCGAACGCTGGCCTGACGTGCACGGTATGGTCGGCTGGCATAATGTCGCAGGCGACGCGCCGCTCTCCGATTGGCAGGATGACGGCGACAACATGATCGCCTTCGGTCGAGGGGGACGTGCCTTCATCGCCATCAACAATTCCGTGCGCACACGTACTGTGACGTACCACACGGCTTTGCCGGCAGGGGAGTATTGCGATGTCTACGCTTCCGCCGACTGTTCCGGCAGCGTGCATGTGCGTTTCGACGGGGATGCCACACTGACGGTTCCTGCCGGTAGTGCAGTGGCCTTCCATATCGCCGCGACACCGTATACCGTGAGACAATGATTGCAATCGTTTGCTGTTTTTTGCAGCTATTTCTGAATGTTTTCTGCTTGACTTGCAGAAAAAAATTTTGATTGCAGCAACAGGTTGCACTTCGGCATATATGAAGTGCATGTGCAGCAGAGGGTCACGCTGTTTCATTGCCACGCGCAGCCATTGACATACAATTAACTCTGATTCAGAGTGTAAACGTATGCATATTCATCGTCGAGTGGATTCTGAATCATCCGCGTGGATGCGGATGTCCATGGCGCATACGTTGCCGGTCGCGGCGCCTGCCATGGGCGCTTGAACCGGCCTCACAGATGAGAACGGAGAACGATGGTCGTTCAGACGAACCGTCCATTAGGCCGTGTGGTGGCGATGGGCGTCACCGCGGCCATGGCGTGCGCTTCGTTGGTCGCGGCACCGATCGTGGCCCAGGCGCAATCCAAAACGCAGGCCAATCAACAGAAAGATGTCCAGGTGATTGCGTTCCAGCAGACGTGGAACACGATCGCCAAGGAATGCACCAACACCTATGGTCCGGAAGGTGTGGCCTATGTGGAGGTCTCGCCTCCGCAGGAATCCATCCAAGGCACGCAGTGGTGGACCAGCTACCAGCCTGTGAGCTACAAGCTCGACTCCAAGCTGGGCACGGAAGCCGAATTCAAGAACATGGTTCAGCAGTGCTCCGCGGCAGGCGTGGGCATCATCGCCGACGTGGTGCTCAACCAGACCACCGGCGCCGACGTGGCCGCCGGAGACCAGAAGGGCGTGGCCGGCAGCGAATACAACGGCTCCACCGGCAGCTACCCGGGCTTCGCCACCAAGCAGTACCCGGACGGCATCACCGCCGCCGACTTCCACAGCTGCACCAAGAACATCTCCGACTACACCAATCAGAAGGAAGTTCAGGAATGCCGCCTGAGCTCCATGTGGGATTTCAACTCCGAAAGCGAGAAGGTGCAGGACATCCAGTCCGACTACCTAGCCTCGCTGTGGAACGCCGGCGTGCGCGGCTTCCGCATGGATGCCGTCAAGCACATCCACACTGACAGCGTGAAGGCCATCAAGGAGAAGTTCGCCAAGAAAATCGGCAAGAACGCCAACGACATCTACTGGATTCAGGAGGTCATCGGCAACGCCTCCGAGGCCGCGGGCATCCAGCCGAGCAATTACGTGCAGAACGGCACCGTGACCGAATTCGGCTTCAAATCCGAGATGAACCAGACCTTCAAGGACAAGATCGCCAACCTCAAGGGGCTGAGCGATCGCCTGAGCAAGGATCTCTCCTCCGATGACGCCAACGTGTTCGTCACCAACTGGGACACCGCCCGCAACGAGGGTGCGCTGACCTACAAGGACGGCGCCAAGTACCAGCTGGCCAACGCGTTCATGCTGGCCTACGACTACGGCACCCCGCGCCTGCTCTCCGACTACAAGTGGGACGTCAACGACAACGGTGCACCCGGAGCGACCGCGACCTCCGTGCCCGACGTGGATATGGACAAGGCATGCTCCACCAACGATTCCGATTGGAACTGCGAGCAGCGCTGGACCTCCACCCGCGGCATGATCGCCTTCCGCAACTATGTCAACGGCACCAAGGTCGCCGATTGGCAGGATGACGGCGGCGACAACATCGCCTTCTCCCGCGGAGCCAAGGGCTTCATCGCCATCAACAACGGCAAGAAGGACAAGGACGCCTCCTACACGACATCCCTCGCCGACGGCGAATACTGCAACGTGTACGCCACCATGGACTGCTCCAAGACCGTGACCGTCAAGGGTGGCAAGGTCGAGACCACGGTGCCGGCGCACTCCGCCATCGCCCTGTATGCCGGTGCTACCAAGGCCTCGCACCCCGCAGCCTCCGCCGCCACCGATCCGTCCGATCCCGACGTGAGCCAGGAGGAGGATGACGCCCTGCCCGACGACAGAAGCGTCACCATCTACTACAAGCCCGCCAACTCTGAGTGGAAGACCCCGAAGGTCCATTACGGCCTCGGCAACGATTGGGAGCAGCCGGAAGCCGACATGACCCTCGACGCGCAGGGTTACTACACCGCCACCATCAACACCAAGGGCAAGGCGATCGACTTCGTGTTCCACGACAAGGACACCGATGGTTGGGAGAACCCGAAGGACGGCGGCAACTACCATGCCAACGTCGGCATCACCCACGTTGGCGTGAGCGAGCAGGCCGCAACCGTCGGCAACCCCGAATCCATCGGCGCCAAGACCCGTCTCGTCGTGCACTACAAGCCATCCAGCGCTTCGGACAACCGCGGCGTGTACGTGTGGGGCACCGATGTGAACGGCGGCAACATGGACGCCAAGCATCACGCCTTCACCGGCACTGACTGCTGGGGCAAGGTCGCCGTGCTCAATTTCGACGGCAAGTACGACAAGTTCGGCTTCCTCGTCACCACCAGCGATTGGAACAAGTACGGCGCCGACCGTAGCGCCACCGTGAGCGCCGACGGCACCGCCGAGGTGTGGATCGACGGCACCAAGTACCCGGACCAGGGCGAGGCGACCACTGTCGAGACGCTTGATTCGGCACCGGCCGATTACGCCTGCAAGGCCAACACCGTCAAGGTGAAGGTGCACTACAACCGAGACGACGGCCTGTACTACAACGCCGAGGACACCAGCACCACTGTGCCGCAGTGGGATATCTGGACCTGGTCATCCAATTGGAACGGCGGTGCCGCCACCTTCACCACCCATGACGATTGGGGCGAGATCGCGGAGTACTCCTTCACCAACTACACCTACTACAACAACGACGGCGCTTCCGATATCGGCATGCTGCGCCGTTACGGTAAGGACGCGTGGAAGGCCAAGGACCCGGACGACGCCGATCACAGGATCCCGTCCAACGCGCTCGTGTTCGACGCCGACGGCAACGCCTCCGCCGAAGTGTGGCTGCTCGGCGGCGACGCCACGGTGTATACCTCCCGCCCGTCCCTCGGCGCGACCATGAAGTCCGCCGAGATCTCCGGCACCAACCAGCTGTCCGCCAAGCTTTCCAAGAAGGTCTCCACGGATGACCTGAAAGGCAAGGTCACCGTCACGGACGCCGACGGCAAAGCCGTCGATGTCAAGAGTCTCAAGGCCGACGGCACCAAGGTGATCATCACCGCCGACAAGGATCTGGACGTTCGCGGCAAGTACACCGTCGAGATCAAGGGCTTCGGCTCCCAGAACGCCATCGCCGGTTCGGTGGTCCGCACCGACGCCTTCGACAGGAAGTACGCCTACAGCGGCGAGGATCTGGGCGCGACTTTCACCAAGAAGCAGACCGGCTTCAAGGTGTGGGCGCCGACCGCCGCCAAGGTCGAGCTCATCACCTACAAGTCCGTCGACCCGAATGCCGAGATCGATCAGACCATCGACATGACAAGCGAAAGCAAGGGCGTGTGGAGCGCCACGGTGAAGAAGCTTGCCTCCGGCACCGCGTACTCCTACAGGCTCACCTTCGCCGACGGCACGGTGAACACCTCCGCCGATCCGTACGCCACCGCGGCCGTCGCCAACGGCGAGCGCTCCGTAGTGCTCTCCAAGAAGGCCATGGGCAAGGCGGGCAAGCGCATGCCGGCCTTCGGCAAGACCACCGACGCCTCCATCGCCGAGATGAACATCCGCGACTTCTCCATCAACCCGGCCTCCGGCATCTCCGCCGACAAGCAGGGCAAGTACCTGGGCGTGGTCGAATCCGGCACGAAGACCGCCAAGGGCGCGACCTCCGGCCTCGACTATCTCAAGTCGCTGGGCGTCACCCACGTGCAGATCATGCCGATGTACGACTACGGTTCCGTCAACGAGACCGGCGACCTGAGCTACAACGCCGATGGCGCGCAGAACTGGGGCTACGACCCGGAGAACTACAACGTGCCGGAAGGCTCGTACTCCTCCGATCCGAGCAACCCGAGCTCCCGCGTCACCGAAATGAAGCAGATGGTCAAGGGCCTGCACAAGAACGACATCCGCGTCATCATGGATGTGGTGTACAACCATGTCTACAATGCCGCGAACCATTCGTTCAACAAGACGGTCCCGGGCTACTACTTCCGCTATGACGACAACGGTTCGCTCGTCAACGACTCCGGTTGCGGCAACGACACCGCCTCCGAACGTGCGATGATGCGCAAGTACATCGTCGACTCGGTGACCTACTGGGCGAAGAACTACAACATCGACGGCTTCCGATTCGACCTCATGGGTCTGATCGACACCAAGACGATGCAGGAGGTTCGTGCTGCCCTCGACAAGATCGATCCGTCCATCATCGTGCTCGGCGAAGGCTGGGACATGAACTCCACGATGGACAAGAGCGAGATGACCATCCAGCCAAACGCCTACCAGGTCGCTTCGGACGGCACCAACAACGGCATCGCGTTCTTCAACGACTCGATCCGCGACGGCCTCAAGGGTTCCGTGTTCTCCGACACCGACACCGGTTTCGTCTCCGGCAAGGCCGATCAGGAAAGCCTCATCGCCCACAACGTGCTCGGCTGCCAGTACGACGCCGACGCCATCACCACCTGCTGGAACGGCAATGCGCAGGACCACTACGCGGATGCCGGTCAGGTGGTGAACTACGCCGAGATCCACGACAACATGACCCTGTACGACAAGCTCAGGAAGTCCGTGCCCACGGATGACGAGGCCACCACCGAGGCGCGCGCCAAGCTCGCCGATTCCGTGGTCTACCTGTCCGAAGGCATCCCGGCCATCCAGCTGGGCCAGGAGTTCCTGCGCACCAAGGGCGGCAACGACAACAGCTATAACGCCGGTGACGAGGTGAACGCCATCGACTGGGATCGCACCACGCAGTACTCCGGCTCCGTCGACTACGTCAGGGGCCTGATCAAGCTGCGCAACAGGATCGCTGCCCTCCGCCAGACCAGCTACAATGACATCAACGCCAGCGTGACCATGCTCAAGTCCGCCAACGGTGTCGTGGCCTATCAGGCGAAGGACTCCAGCGGCACCTACGTGGTGATCTTCAACGCCAACAACGATGCCGCCGCCATCGATGGCGTCGAGGCCGGCAAGTACGAGGTGCTCGCCGCCGACGGCACCGTGTACGGCGACGATGATGTCAAGAGCGTCACCGTCCGCAAGGGCTCCGCATACACCGCTGGCGCACTGTCCGCCACCGTGCTCAAGGTCGCCTCCGCCGACGACGTCGTTCCCGTGATTAGCGGTGTGAACGAGTCGACGACCATCACCGTCGGTTCCAAGTTCGATCCGATGGCGGGCGTCTCCGCCACCGACGACATCGACGGCGATCTGACCGACAAGATCAAGGTCGAGGGCACCGTGGACGCCAATAAGGTCGGTGACTACAAGCTGGTCTACTCCGTGACCAACTCCCGTGGCAAGACCACGACCTTCACCCGCACGGTGCACGTCCAGAAGCAGGCTGTCACCCCGGCCGCCGATAAGAACAATGGCAATGCCAATGGCAAGATCAACGGCAAGGCCGACAATACAAAGGAAGACGCGGAGAAAAGCGCGGCGCAGAGCCCGGCAACAGGCTCCAACGTCGCCGGAATCGCCTTGGCCGTCATGGTGCTCGCCGTTGCGGCGGGCGTGTTGATCGTCCTCCGCAGGAAGGAGGCCGGCGACCGATAAAATCGCAATCGTCTGACTGTATTTCCTGAATTTCCGAAAGGCGGGACCGCGGAGCAATGCGGTCCCGCCTTTTCGTATCACGATGGAACACGCCGCGTCTTGCGCCGCTGATAGACTGAAGTTCCATGGTTAGAAGACAACATGGCAATTCTCAAGAGCACGTCACCAAGCATATTTTCGTCACCGGCGGCGTAGTCTCCTCCCTTGGCAAAGGCCTGACCGCCTCCTCCCTTGGCCGCCTGCTCCGTAGCCGCGGCATCAAGGTTTTGCAGCAGAAGCTCGATCCGTACATCAACGTGGATCCGGGCACGATGAATCCTTTCCAGCACGGTGAGGTCTATGTCACCGAAGATGGCGCGGAAACCGATCTCGACATCGGCCACTACGAGCGTTTCCTCGACGTGTACCTGAGCCAGAAGGCCAACGTCACCACCGGCCAGATCTATCAGGAGGTGCTGCGCAAGGAACGCGCCGGCGAATACCTCGGCCAGTGCGTGCAGGTCATCCCTCACATCACCAACGAAATCAAGTCCCGCATGCGCGCGCAGGCGTCCGATGACGTCGACGTGATCATCACCGAAATCGGCGGCACCGTCGGCGACATTGAATCCCAGCCGTTCCTGGAGGCCGCTCGTGAAGTACGCCGCGACCTGGGCGCCGAAAACTGCATGTTCGTGCACGTCTCCCTGGTGCCGTACATCGCCGCCGCGCATGAGCTCAAGACCAAGCCGACCCAGCATTCCGTCATGATGCTGCGCCAGCTCGGCATCTCCCCGGACGCGCTCGTGCTGCGTTCCGACCGGCCGCTCAACCAGTCCATCAAGGACAAGATCTCCCTGATGTGCGACGTGGACTCCGAAGGCGTCGTCAACTGCGTGGACGCTCCGAGCATCTACGACGTGCCGAAGACCCTGTTCGACGAAGGCCTCGACGCCTACGTGGTGCGTGAACTCGGCCTGCCGTTCCATGACGTCGACTGGGACGAGTGGGAGGACCTGCTCGAACGCGTGCACCATCCGAAGCACGAGGTCAACGTGGCCATCGTCGGCAAGTACATTGACCTGCCGGACGCCTACCTGTCCGTCACCGAGGCCATCAAGGCCGGCGGCTTCGCCAACTGGGCCAAGGTCAACGTCAAGTGGGTGGCCGCCGACAAGTGCGCCACCGAAGAAGGCGCCGCGGCGGCCCTCGACCAGGTCGACGGCATCGTGATTCCGGGCGGCTTCGGCATCCGTGGCATCGACGGCAAGATCGGCGCCCTGCGTTACGCCCGCGAGCACAAGCTGCCGGCCCTCGGCCTGTGCCTCGGTCTGCAGTCCATGGTCATCGAATACGCACGCGATGTCCTCGGCATCACCGACGCGAACTCCTCCGAATTCGATCCGGATTGCGCCAACCCGGTCATCGCCACCATGGAAGAGCAGAAGGACATCGTCGCCGGCAAGGGCGACATGGGTCACACCATGCGTCTGGGCTCCTACCCGGCGGAACTGGAGGAAGGCTCCATTGTCGCCGAACTGTACGGCACCACGCATGTCACCGAACGCCACCGCCACCGTTACGAGGTGAACGTGGCCTACAAGGATCGTCTGCGCGAAGGCGGTCTGGTCATCTCCGGCCAGAGCCCTGACGGCGAACTCACCGAATTCGTCGAACTGCCGCGCGAGGTGCATCCGTTCTACGTGGCCACCCAGGCCCATCCGGAATTCAAGTCCCGTCCAACCAAGCCGCATCCGCTGTTCGCGGGTCTGGTCAAGGCCGCTCTGGACCACCAGCAGGCGCGCTGAGACGATTTGAGCGCATAAGCTCGATTCATCGCAAAGCGGAAGACCGAATCTGCATGGTCTTCCGCTTTTTTGTAAGGCAAATCACGGGCGAATACTGTCGAATTTCGAATAAGGTCTAGTGTTTCGCTGTGTGTTCTGTTAGGTTGTCATAGGTATCAATGAGTGAATGGAGGCAGCGTACGGTGGCAGAGAACCAAGCGTCCAACGCCGCGGCCGACGTGGAGATGAGCCAGTATGTGGCTGATCGCACGCGCGTGAACGAAGACAAGATCAAGCAGGATGACGAGATCATCGAGCAATTCGGTGACTACAACTACGGCTGGCACGATACGGACTTCGCCGGCGAGGCGGCGAAGAAAGGCATCGACGAGAACGTCGTGCGTGCCATCTCCGCCGACAAACACGAGCCGGAATGGATGCTGGAAAAGCGATTGGAAGGGTATCGCGATTTCATCGACCGTCCAATGCCGCAGTGGGGCGTCGATTTGAAGGACTTCGACGCCGACGATTTCAAGTACTACGTCAAGCCGATCGACAAGCAGGCCACCACCTGGGAGGAACTGCCCGACGAGATCCGCTCCACGTACGACAAGCTCGGCATTCCGGAAGCGGAGAAAAGCAGACTCGTCTCCGGCGTCGCCGCGCAGTACGAGTCCGAGGTCATCTACAATTCAATCCAGAAGGACCTTGAGGAGCAGGGCGTCATCTTCGTCGACACCGACACCGCCGTGCAAAAGTACCCGGAACTCGTCAAGAAGTATTTCGGCAAATGCATTCCGAGCAACGACAACAAATTCTCGGCATTGAACACCGCCGCATGGTCGGGCGGCTCGTTCGTATACGTGCCGAAGGGCGTGCACGTGGACATCCCGCTGCAGGCCTACTTCCGCATCAACACGCCGAACATGGGCCAGTTCGAGCGCACGCTGATCATCGCTGACGAAGGCTCCTACGTGCATTACGTGGAAGGCTGCACCGCGCCGATCTACTCCACCGACTCGCTGCATTCCGGCGTGGTGGAGATCTTCGTCGAGCCGCACGCCCGTGTGCGTTACACCACCGTGCAGAACTGGTCGAACAACGTGTACAATCTGGTGACGCAGCGCGCCTACGTGCGTGAGGGCGGCACCATGGAATGGGTCGACGGCAACATCGGCTCGAAAGCCACCATGAAGTATCCGGCATGCATCCTCGCCGAGCCGTACGCGAAGGCCAGCACCATGTCGTTGGGTTTCGCAGGCAAGGGCCAATATCAGGACACGGGCGCGAAGATGATTCACCTCGCCCCGCATACCAGCTCCACCATCGTGGCGAAGTCGATTTCCCGTGGCGGCGGACGTTCCGCATACCGTGGCCTCGTCAAAATCGTCAAGGGCGCGGAAGGGTCCTCCAATTCGACGGTCTGCGACGCTTTGCTCGTCGACGAATTCAGCCGTTCCGACACGTACCCGCATGTGGATGTGCGTGAGGACAACGTCTCCATGGCGCATGAGGCCACCGTTTCCAAGGTCTCTGAAGACCAGCTGTTCTATCTGATGAGCCGCGGCCTGTCCGAAGACGAGGCCATGGGCATGATCGTGCGCGGCTTCGTCGAACCGATCAGTCGCGAGCTGCCGATGGAATACGCGCTCGAATTGAACCGTTTGGTGGAATTGCAGATGGAAGGGTCGGTGGGCTGATCACCATGGCACAAACTCAGGAAATCAACATCCCCGTCGCGGATCCGTCCGATCCGTACGCGAACCCGGCGGCCATGCCGTCGTCCGCGGACCGCGCTCCACGCTCATTCGACATCGAAGCGTTCGCCAAGCCGGACCGCAAACAGGAGGACTGGCGCTACACGCCGATAGAGCGCATCGAGGAGTTCTTCGATGTGTTCGAACCATCCAATGAAACGCAGGTCACCGTTTCCATGATCGACGGGTCGCCGCTTGCCGAAGGCGTCACGTATGCCGAAGGCACGGTGGGGGACACCGGCACAGGCATCGTCTCCAAGCCGAACGACCGTGTGTCCGCAGTCGAATGGAATTCCGGCAAACGCGCTGGAATACTGACCATCGACGGTGAGATCGACCAGCCGGTGCTCGTCAAAATGCATGGCACCGGCAGGGACCTCGACGCGTTCCACCTGTCGATCATCGCAGCCGACCGCGCCCATGCCGACGTGGTCGTCGAACATGACGGCGACGCACGTCTCGCCGAAGGCGTGGAAATCACCACAGGCAAGGACTCCCACATTTCCACCACCTTCATCCAGGAATGGAACAAGGACTCCAAACACGTCGGCAACCAGCGCATCCACGTGGGCGAGGAGGCGTCCCTGCGCCATTCCGTGGTCACCCTCGGTGGTGATGTCGTGCGCATTCGCATGGACCAGGACTTCGGCGGCGAACAGGGCGACCTCAACATGCTCGGCATCTACTTCGTGGACCCGGGCGAGCATATCGAACACCGCACGATGGTGGTGCATAACCATCCCGAATGCAAGAGCCGCGTGGTCTACAAGGGCGCGCTCGACGGCAAGGGAGCGCACTCCACATGGGTCGGCAACGCGCTGATCGAGCCTACCGCGCCGGGCACCGACTCCTACGAGCTCAACCGCAATCTGGTGCTCACCCCAGGTGCCATCGCCGATTCCGAGCCGAATCTGGAAATCGAAAACGGCAACATCATCGGTGCCGGCCACGCCTCATCCGTCGGACGATTCGACGACGAAGAGCTGTTCTACCTCGAATCGCGCGGCATCTCGGAAAACGAGGCACGCAAGCTCGTGGTGCGTGGCTTCTTCGGCGAGCTCGTCGAGGAAATCGGCATTCCGGCGATTTCCGAGCATCTTATGAACGTCATCGACAAGCGCCTGGCCCGCGGCGAAAGCGACGCGATCGCACAGGTATTGGAAGAGAAATAATCGTCAGGAGAAACCATGTCAACCCTTGAAATCAAAGATCTGTACGCGCACGTCGAAACCAAGGACGGCATCAAGCCGATCCTCAAAGGCGTGAACCTGACCGTCAACTCCGGTGAAACCCATGCCATCATGGGCCCCAACGGTTCCGGCAAATCCACCCTGGCATACACGCTGGCCGGCCACCCGAAGTACATCGTCGACTCCGGCCAGGTGCTGCTCGACGGCGAGGACATCCTCAAGATGACCCCGGACGAGCGAGCCAAGGCGGGCATCTTCCTGGCCATGCAGTACCCGGTCGAAGTGCCGGGCGTGTCCATGACCAACTTCCTGCGCACCGCCAAAACCGAAGTGGACGGCAAGGCGCCGGCCATCCGTACATGGACGAAGGAACTGTCCGAAGCCATGAAGCGGCTCAAGATGGACCCGAAGTTCGCCACCCGTTCCGTGAACGAAGGCTTCTCCGGCGGTGAGAAGAAGCGCGCGGAAGTGCTGCAGCTCGAACTGCTCAAGCCGAAGTTCGCCATCCTCGACGAAACCGACTCCGGCCTCGACGTCGACGCGCTGCGCATCGTTTCCGAAGGTGTGAACCGTGCCAAGGAAGCCAACCAGTTCGGCATCCTCATGGTCACCCACTACACCCGCATCCTGCGTTACATCAAGCCGGACATCGTGCACGTGTTCACCGACGGCCACTTCATCAAGACCGGCGGTCCGGAACTCGCCGACGAGCTTGAGGAGACCGGCTACGACGCATACCTGCCGGAAGGCTCCGATTCGGAAAGCGCATTGGCATGACCGATTTCGCAGCGATCCGCAGCCAATTTCCGATTTTCGACCAGGAAATCCACGGCCATCCGCTGGTATACCTCGATTCCGCCGCGACATCGCAGAAGCCGCAGTGCGTGATCGACGCGGAATCGGACTTCTACCGCACCATCAACGCCGGAGTGCACCGAGGCGCGCATGAGCTTGCCGCGCGTAGCACCATGGCGTTCGAGGATGCGCGCGCCAAAGTGGCCAAGCTGGTTGGCGCCGATTCGGCGGAAGGCGAAGAGGAGATCGTCGTCACCGCCGGCGCCACCGCAGGACTGAACCTGTTGGCCACCGCATTCGGCAACGCGTCGCTTGGACGCGGGGGAGAGGCCGCCAAGCGTTTCGCGTTGAAACCGGGCGATGAGATCGTCGTCACCAAGGCGGAACACCATTCCGTGCTGCTGCCGTTCCAGGAACTTGCGCTGCGCACCGGCGCCACGCTCAAATGGTTCGACTTGGACGAGGAAGGCCGTGTGCGTTCCGACACCGCGAACGAAGTAATCACCGACCGCACGAAGATCGTTGCCGTCACGCATGTGGGCAATACCACAGGAGCGATTACCGACATCGCGCCGATTATCCGCCGCGCCCACGAGGTGGGTGCCGTGTTCGTGCTCGACGCATGCCAGTCCGTGCCGCACCTCAAAGTGGATTTCCACGCTTTGGACGTCGATTTCGCCGCATGGAGCGCCCACAAAATGTATGGCCCGACCGGCGTCGGATTCCTCTATGGCAAGCGTGAAATGCTTGAGGCATTGCCTCCGGCCAATTTCGGCGGATCCATGGTGGAGCTTGCCTGGATGGACCAGGAAGCCCAGTACATGGAGCCTCCCGCACGATTCGAAGCGGGCACGCAGCCGGTGGCACAGGTCGTCGCCGCCGGTGTCGCCGCCGAATGGCTGATGAACATCGGCATGGAAAACCTCGAGGCGCACGAACGCACCATCACCGACGAACTGCTCAAAATGGGCGATATCGACGGCATCCGAATCCTCGGACCCCGCTCCAACAAGGAGCGCATCGGTACCGTCGCGTTCGAAGTCGAAGGCGTGCACCCGCACGACGTCGGCCAGTTCATCGACGCGCAGGGCATCGCCATCCGCGTCGGACACCACTGCGCGCAGCCGGTGCACCGACACTTCGGCGTGTATGCCTCCAACCGCGCGTCCAGCGGCATCTACAATTCGGTCGAAGACGCGCAGGCCCTCATCGAGGCGCTCGGCAAAGTTCGTCCGTTCTTTGGAGTTGAGTAACGAAATATGAGTGATTTTGAGATGTCCGGAAGCGACCTTGAGCAGATGTACCAGGAAGTCATCCTCGAAGCCGCGAAGAACCCGCACGGCAAGGAGCATTTCGCACCTGACCTCGCTTCGGAAAATGCCTCGCATGCCGCCGAAACCACGGTGCAGACCAGCCACGAATACTGCACGCCGGGAGAATCGCACCAATTCAACCCGACCTGTGGTGACGAGGCCACCATCCATGCCGAAGTCTCCGATGCCGAGCCATACACCATCGAACGGCTCGTATGGGATGGCCACGGATGCTCCATCTCCCAAGCCAGCCTGTCCGTCATGGTCGATCTCGTCGAAGGCAAAACCGTGGACGAGGCCATGAAACTTGCCGAAACCTTCCATAAGCTTATGGAGTCACGCGGCAAAGGACTGAATGACGAACAGGCCGAGGAATCCTTGGAGGACGGCATCGTCTTCCAAGGGGTCTCCCAGTATCCGATGCGCATCAAATGCGCGCTGCTCGGCTGGGAGGGCATGAAGGACGCCGTGGCCAAGGCTCTGGCCGCGAAAGCCTGAGCCTTCAACTCGGCGTTTGGAAAAACACTAGTGACAAACCCCAAGCGACGCGCTATTCTTGCTCAACAGATACAAGCAACGTCCATCAACAGTTTGGAGAGACAATGAGCGACACCCTGGTACCCGAACCGCAGGCGTCGATCTTCGATTCCGTGACCAAGGCCTTGGGCAACGATGAGGACGCGGCCCGTCGCGTCATGCTCAATCCGAACCTGGCCAAAGGGTTCAAGGACGGCAAACCGGTGAACAAGGAATCCAAAAAAGACGGGCAGGACATTTGCGGCTGCGGCAATCATGCCGACGCGTGCGGATGCTCCCAACCGCAGGATGACGACATTCCGCTGAAAGCCGTCGACGATATCGGACGTGCCACGGCAGCTGACGTGAAAGAAGCCCTGCACCAGGTCATCGACCCGGAACTCGGCATCGACGTCATCGACCTTGGTCTGGTTTACGGCATCGAAATCGACGAACTGGGCCGAGCCATCATCACGATGACGCTCACCACGCCGGCCTGCCCGCTGACCGACCTGATCGAAGACGAATGCGCCAGCACCCTCGCCGGTCTCGTCGAAGAATTCCGCATCGACTGGACCTGGCAACCTCGTTGGACGATGGACAAGATCACGCCGGAAGGCCGTGACCAGCTCGCCGCGCTCGGCTTCAATTTCGACAATCTGCCGAAATACTGACGTTTGCTGCGGTTGCCGTGCAGTGAACCGCAGCCGCCAAACGTAAGAAAAACGGAACAACATACGAAAGGCGCGCCTCCCGAACGGGGAAGCGCGCCTTTCGTATTACGACGTATGTCAGTCGTCGACCACGGTACCCTTCGGCACCACGGTGATGCCTTCCGGCGTGACGGTGAAGCCACGCGCCAAATCATGCTCGGTATCGATGCCAACGGTCGAATTCTCCGTCAACACGACGTTCTTGTCGAGAATCGCCTTGTAGACCCGCGCGCGACGGTTGACGACCACACCGTCGAACAGAATCGAATCGACGACCTGAGACCACGAATGGATGCGCACGTTCGGCGACAGGACGGAATGGTGCACCTCGCCGCCGGAAACGATGACGCCGGGGGAGACGATCGAATCGGTGGCATGGCCCAGGCGGTCGCGGCCGGCATGCACGAACTTCGCCGGCGGCAGGTTGCCGGACAGCGTGTAGATAGGCCATTCGGTGTTGTACAGGTTGAACTCCGGCACATAGGAGATCAGATCCATATGCGCATCGTAGAACTGCTTCAGCGTGCCCACGTCACGCCAGTAGGCGTGGTCGGTCGGTGTGGCTCCCGGAATCTCGTTGGAATTGAAATCGTAGACGCCGGCCTCGTTGCGTGCCGCGAAATACGGCGCGATGTCGCCGCCCATATCATGCTTCGTATCCTCGGCCTTCTCATCCAACGAAAGCGCCGCGAACAAGGCATCGGTGTTGGCCACATAGTTGCCCATGGAGGCCAGGATGGAATTCGGGTCGTCCGGCAGTCCCGTGGTGGTCTGCGGCTTCTCCTGGAAGCTCTTGATCATATTCGGATGATCGGGATCGACCTCGATCACACCGAACTGGTTGGACTGGCTGATGGGCTGACGGATGCCGGCAACGGTGAATTCCGCGCCGGATTCGATGTGCTGCTGCACCATCTGCTGGAAATCCATGCGATAGACATGGTCGGCGCCGACAATCACCACGATGTCGGGCTGCACGTCCTCAATGATGTTGATGGTCTGGTAGATGGCGTCGGCCGAGCCGAGATACCAATGCTTGCCGAGACGCTGCTGCGCCGGCACAGGGGAGACGTAGTTGCCCAACAGCGGCGAGAAACGCCATACAGTGGAGATATGGCGGTCAAGCGAATGGGACTTGTACTGGGTAAGCACGACCGTCTGCATGTAGCCGGAATTCACCAGATTGCTCAGCGGAAAATCAATCAGACGGAACACGCCGCCGAATGGGACGGCAGGCTTGGCCCTGTCCCTGGTCAATGGCATCAGACGGGTGCCCTCACCGCCTGCCAGCACGATGGAAAGAATCTTTGGGTTCTTCGCCATGGGAACTCCTCTCTGAGAGCGTCTTGCGACACCGTACGCACGGTCGGTCCGCTTCATCACGAAACCGCTTACGCACACTATGATTGCATAAATTCAGCAAATCGCAAGGAGTTTGCAGCGCGAGTCTTGAAAATTTCCAGTTCGTTTCAGCAACGTTTCACCATGCGTTCATGCGCGTCTCACGCATGATGGTCCACTCGACGCGTCGCATAGAAGGCGACCGCGCTTGATGCGGCGACATTGAGACTGTCCACGCCGTGGCTCATGGGAATCTTCACCGTAAGGTCGGCGCGGGAGATGGTGTGGTGCGACAGTCCATCTCCTTCGGTACCGAAAATCAACGCGAGCTTGTCAATATGGTCGCTTTCAGTCTCGGCGTTGTTGAGACGGCGGACCAATTCGGCCAAAGAAATGGAATCATCCTCAAGCGCCATCGCTACGGTGGTGAACCCCAGATCATGCAGTTCCCGCATGCCGGTGAACGGCCAATAATGCTTGTCGTCCCCTCCGATGCGCGTCCACGGCACTTGGAACACCGTGCCCATGGACACGCGTGCCGCGCGCCGGTACAACGGGTCGCCACAGGACGGAGTGACGAGCACCGCATCCACGTCGAGCGCCGCAGCCGAACGCATGAGAGCGCCCACATTCGTGTGGTCGACGATATTCTCCATGACCGCGACCCGGCGAGCGCCACGGCAGACCTCTTCGACGCTGGGCAGGGACCAGCGTTTCATCGCGGCAAGGGCTCCGCGATGCAGCCGGTAGCCGGTTAGACGTTTGAGCTGCTCAGGCGAAGCGACATACACGGGAATGCCATCGCCCCAACGTTTCTCGATGACATCGAACATGCCGCTCATGCCGTCGATCCACGACTCCTCGACCAGCAGGGAAATCGGCTCGCGTCCAGCGGCCAGGGCACGGTCTATCACTTTGGGCGATTCGGCGATGAACAATCCCTTGCTGGGCTCCAGCCTGTTGCGCAGCTGGATTTCCGTGAGATTCACATAAGCCGCCACACGCTCGTCGTCGATGGAGTCAAGATGAATGAACCGCATTGCCCGTATTCCGCCAATCTTTCGTCAGATACAAGAAAACCCCTTGTCTCCAAGGGGTTTATTCCGGTGTCCGGAGCGGGACTTGAACCCGCACGCCTGTATAAAATAGGCACTAGCACCTCAAGCTAGCGCGTCTACCATTCCGCCACCCGGACAGGTGCGTTGCTCAGCGGCAACGAATGAAAACTATAGCAGTTGAAATCCATGATGCAAATCCTGGCGTGTCGCGATAGGTCCGATATGGGTTATGTGGGGTTCCTGATAGGCTCGGAAGCTATGACTGATGCCCTTTTTCTGCTTGATACGGACCATGACGACGTACCGGTGAACAGCGACGAGCTCAACGCCGGATGGAGGCTGACGCTTCCCTCATCCGTACGCAGGCACGCCATCCAGGCCATGCGATTGAAGGACGGCGACGAACTGCAGCTTTCCGACGGCAGGGGATTGCGCATCCACGCCGTACTGCGCGACGCGCAGCAGGGAATCGCGGAAGTGCTGCGATTCGGCAAGGAGCCGCAGCCGGTCACCAGGCTCGCGCTGGTGCAGGCTCTCGCCAAAACCGGCCATGACGAGCAGGCGATCGATATGGCCACGCAGATCGGCGTCGATCAGGTGATTCCCTGGCAGGCCGACCGTTCCATCGCCAAATGGAAGGCAGGACGTACTGACAAAAAGTGGAGGCAGGTGCTGGAATCCGCCACCGAACAGTCGCGCAGATCGTGGACGCCCCAGCTGGACGATTGCGTGACCAGCAAGCAGGTGGTCGCCATCTGCAAGCGCGCATGCGTGCATGGCGACATGGTGATCGTGCTGCATCAAGATGCCACGAAGACCTGGGAACAACTGGAAACCGGTATCGCCAAACTGTCCGATACGTGTCTGAAGGACGGACGTCCGCGCACCATATATGTGCTCGTCGGTCCGGAAGGCGGCATCAGCGACGCCGAAGTCGAGGCGTTCACGAAAGCCGGCGCCGAAGTGTGCGTGCTGGGAAGCAACATCCTACGTGCGTCCACCGCCGGTCCGGTCGCGCTGTCATTGCTCGCGCGAGCATTGGGACGTTTCGTCTGATCCCGGCTCCATTGCGTGAAATTGCCGGAATCGCCCCGTTTCCTGCTGGTGTAGCATGGTAGCGAAGGTTTTTCCAATACCGATAAGGAGCGTTATGAGCGACAAGGATTGCCTGTTCTGCAAGATTATCGCAGGTGAGATTCCCAGCGAGAAGGTGTACGAGGACGATGCCACCTACGCCTTCAAGGACATCAATCCGAAAGCCAAGGTGCACGTACTGATCGTGCCGCGCAAGCACTACGCGAACGTCGCCGAACTCGCCAAAGAGGATCCGGCACAGCTCGCCCACATGGCCGAAGTGGCGCAGAAAATCGCCGACCAGGAGTTCCATGGCGCCTTCCGTCTGATCTTCAACACCGGAATCGACGCCGGACAGACCGTGTTCCACGTGCACGCCCACGTGCTTACCGGCGAAAAGCTCGACGAATAGTCCACATACTGCCTACCGCCAATACCGACATCGGAAGAGGTTCTGTGCCCACCACTACACGCACCATCGCGATACCCCAACAGCTTGATCCGGTGACCGTGCTCGGCCCTGTGGACGAGGTGCTTCGGGAAGTCGAACGTGCGTTCCCCGACCTGACCATCATCGTACGGGGCAACCGCATCGCCATCATGTCGCATTCCAGCAAATCCGAATCCCAAGCCGCCCAAGCCGAACAGGTGGTTGCCGATATCATCCAAGCCGCCTATACCGCGCCGATGGACGCCGATACCGTCCGTCGCATGCTCGACCAGAACGTGCTTAAAAATCCGGTCCGCGCCACACATCCCGGCCACGGCCGCGTGGTGGAGGAATTGCGCATGGCCGGCAGGCAACAGTCGCACGCGTCCCATCGTGAGGAAACCGCAGACAGGCGGCGTCCTCACGTGCCGGGCGTCATCACCTTCGCGCTCGGCAAACCGGTCCGTGCCAAAACCGCCGGACAGATAGCCTACGTCAACGCCATCGAATCGCACACCATCACCTTCGCCATCGGACCGGCAGGCACCGGCAAAACCTATCTTGCCGTAGCCAAAGCGGTACGTGCTTTCCAAGACAGGCAGGTCCGGCGCATCATACTGACCCGTCCCGCCGTCGAAGCAGGGGAGAACCTCGGCTTCCTGCCGGGCACGCTCAACGAAAAGGTCGACCCGTACCTGCGACCGCTGTACGACGCGCTGTCCGACATGCTCGGAGCGGACCAGCTCAAGCGATACATGGACGACGGCACCATCGAAGTGGCGCCGCTCGCCTACATGCGCGGCCGCACGCTCAACGACGCGTTCGTGATCCTCGACGAGGCCCAGAACACCACCGAACAGCAGATGAAGATGTTCCTGACCCGACTGGGATTCAACACCAAAATGGTCATCACCGGCGACGTGACCCAAGTGGATCTGACCGTGCCGAAATCAGGTCTGGCCACCATCGAACGCATCCTCGACGGCATCGACGACATCGCCTTCGCCCACCTGAAGCCCGAAGACGTGGTCCGCCACGCGCTCGTGGGCAAAATCGTCGCCGCCTACGACAGGCACACGGCCATAGCGGGAGACCACAGCAGAAGCGCGCGTGCCGCATCATCGCAACCATTCGACGACAAGAACAAGGAAAACGCATAAATGAGCGTTGAAGTGACGAACGAAACCGCCTGGCAGATCGACGGCAAAATCTTTTCCGACCTCGGCGTATGGGTCATGAGCCAGATGAGGGTCAGCACACAATCCGACCTGACCATCATGTTCGTGGACCCGGATCCCATCGCCCAACTGCACATGCGTTGGATGAACCTCGAAGGCCCCACCGACGTCATGAGCTTCCCAATGGACGAACTGCGCCCCGGAGACGGCGGAACCGAAATGGAAGGCGTGCTGGGCGACATCGTGCTATGCCCGTGGGTGGCCGCCCAGCAGGCGCTCGCGGCCGGCCACAGCACCATGGAGGAAATGATGCTGCTGACCATCCACGGCATCCTCCACCTGCTCGGATACGACCATGTCACACCCGAACAGGAACGGCAGATGTTCGGCTTGCAACGCCAGCTGCTATTGACGTTCTTCGCGCTTCGACAGGGAGCCGGCGCGCGGGCGACGCTTCCCGCCGGCACGCCGGATGCGCTCGCCGAATGGGACCGCGAACACGGGGCCGGCGGCAAAACGGCCAAATGACGGCATGATGCATCATCCGACGGTTTCGAAAGTGGGGGTTGACGAACCATGGAAACAACGACTATCACGATGATTGCGATTCTCGTCGTCATCGCATTGCTGCTGGTCTGGCTGTCGCTGTCGATGGCCGCGACGGAAGGCGCGGTGGGACGTGTCACGAGGGCAAGTCTGAACAACCTCATTCTTGAGATTCAGACGGATACGGAGGCGTCGCAATTCATACGCGACAAGAAGATCAAACGCATCCACAAGGTGCAGCGGCTGATCGCCGACCGCTACGCGACCGCCGGTTCATGCGCGTTCTTCCGCATCACCTGCAATGTGCTTGACGGTGTGTTGGTCGCCGCGATCGCGTCGTTGTGCGATGCGCCGTTATGGGCGGGACTGCTTGTCGGCTTCGTGTTCGCGCTGGTGGTCGCGGTGATTTCGCTGCTGGTCCGTCCACGTAGCGCGGGCGCCTCCAAACCGGTCGATCTGATGCTGAAGCATGCCGATGCGGCGTCGGTCGCGGTGGCTTTGACGCCATTCGCTAAAATCGGCGGACAGAAGGATGCGAAACGTCATTCGAATGATCTGTCGGACGATGAGGAGCTTGAAAAAATCCAACTCGAACAAGGGCGCGCCACCATAGATCGTCTGGTCGAGGCGAATGATTTCGACCCTGAGGTTTCCGAAATGCTGCGCAACGTATTGACGTTGTCCGAAACGTTGACGCGTGAGATCATGGTGCCGCGCACTGATATGATTTGCATCGAACGCGGGGAGACGCTGGAGAACATGCTGAAATTGTGCTCCCGTTCCGGATTCTCCCGTATACCGGTCATCGGCGATGATGTGGATGATCTGGTCGGCGTGGCATACCTGAAGGATGCCGTGCGCGCCACGGCGTTCAATCCCGCGGCGATATCCCGCGATGTCGAATCCATCGTCCGTGACCCGATGCTGGTGCCCGAATCCAAGCCGGTCGACGACCTGTTCCACCAGATGCAGCGCACCCGCCAGCATGTGGCTATCGTCGTGGATGAATACGGCGGCATCGCCGGCCTGGTCACCATCGAAGACACCATCGAACAGATCGTCGGCGAACTGGAGGACGAGCACGACCGTACCCAGCATGCCGATCCGGAACAAATCGGCGAGAACAAATGGAGCATGCCGGCACGCACGCCCATCGCCGACTTGGAGGAGATCTTCGAAATCGACATCGACGAGGACGACGTCGACACGGTATACGGTCTGCTCACCAAGCTGCTTGGCCGCGTGCCGATCGTCGGTTCGACGGCCGTCACCAGGGGCCTGCGCCTGACCGCGGTCGACTCCGCGGGACGCCGCAAGAAAGTGTCCACCATCGTGGTGGAACCGGCCCACGTCGAGGGCGTGGACGAAACTGAACAACACGAAGACCATACGAACGGTGCCGAAGAGGCATCCCATGACGACAAGGATTCCAAGGACAAGCATGACTGACGCAGATGTGACCGAACCGGCTTCCCAGCATTCCGACGCCGAAGCCCCCGTTCCATATCGTTCCGGCTTCGTCGCGGTGGTCGGACGTCCGAACGTCGGCAAATCGACGCTGATCAACGCGCTTATCGGCACGCAGATCGCCATCGCCTCATCCCGTCCGGAGACTACACGTAAGGCCATCCGCGGCATTCTGACCACAGACAACGCGCAGATCGTGCTGGTCGATACCCCCGGTATCCACCGTCCGCGTACGCTGCTCGGACAGCGGCTGAACGATGTCGTCGACGAATCGCTATCCGATGTCGACGCGATCGCCTTCCTGCTGCCCGCCGACCAGGAAATCGGCCCCGGCGACAAACGCATTCTGAGCAGGCTGCGTTCTGATTTCGCCGTCAAACGCGACGACGGCACATTCAAATGGAAGGTGCCGCTGATCGCCATCGTCACCAAAATCGACGAATTGGACCGAAGCGCTTTGATCGACAAGCTCATCGAAATCAACGAGTTCGCCGACTTCACCGACATTGTGCCGGTGAGCGCCCTCGAGCACGACAATCTCGCCGAAGTACGCAACGTGCTGGTGGAGAACATGCCCGAAGGACCGCAGATGTATCCGGCCGAGCAAATCACCGAAGAACGTCCGGAAGACACCATCGCCGAACTGATTCGAGGCGCGTTCCTGGAGGAATTGGATGACGAGCTGCCGCATTCGCTCGCCGTGGTGGTGGATTCCATCGAATATCCGGAAGACAACGACAGCGGCGAATCCTACGCGGGCAAGGCGCAGGTGATTGTGTCGATCTACGTGGAACGTGATTCGCAGAAGCCGATCATCATCGGACATAACGCGGAGCATCTGGTACGCGTCAAGAAGAAGCTGCGCACCGCGGTCAACCGCATCGTCGGGCAGAAGGCCAAGCTCGACCTGCATGTCAAGGTGGCCAAGGGATGGCAGTCGGATCCTAAGCAGCTTGAGAAGCTGGGCTTCTAAGCCGCTTAGGATCCGCTTCGCGGCGAAGCTGCTCACTTCGCCTACGGTCAGCCCACTGGGCTGCCCGTTTGACGGCTCAGCCAAGCAGCTTGAGAAGCTGGGCTTCTGATTTTTTCCGGGTGGGAACAATAAAGCCTGCCGCTGTTTATGCGGCAGGCTTTCTTATGCTCTAAGCTTGTTGGTGCTGGATGGTCACTTCTTCTTGGTGTACATTTGCGTGTTCAGCAGGGTGGCGTAACGCTTGATCACCTTCGGACGGATGACCTTCATGGAAGCGGTCATCAAACCGTTCTCCTGTGTGAACTCCTCCGGCAGGATGATGAACTTACGCACGGATTCGGCACGGGACACGCCCTCATTGGCCTGATCGACCCACTTCTGGACTTCGGCGCGGACGGCCGCGTTGCTGGAGGCCTCCTCCATCGACATATCTCGGTTGAGACCCTTGCTTTCCAGCCATGGACGCAACGCTTCCTCGTCAAGCGTGATCAGCGCGGAGATGAACGGACGCTTGTCGCCAAGCACCAACGCCTGAGAGACGAATTCGCAACGCTTGATGACATCCTCGATCGGGCCAGGGGAGACGTTCTTGCCGCCGGCGGTGATGATGAGATCCTTCTTGCGTCCGATGATGTACAGGAAGCCATCGTCGTCAATGCGGCCCAAGTCGCCGGTCTTGTACCAGCCATCCTCGGTAAAGGAATCCTCGGTGGCCTCGCCGTTCTTATGGTACTTCGGGAACACCGAAGCGCCCTTGACCTGAATCTCCCCATCCTCGGCGATACGCAGCTCGAAACCAGGGAACGCGATGCCGACGGAACCCTGATGATACGGCACGCCAAGCACGTTGAACGCGCACGGCGCGGTGGTTTCGGTCAATCCGTAGCCTTCGTAGACCGGCACGCCGGCACCACGGAAGAACGCCAACAACTCCGGATCAAGCGGCGCACCGCCCGCGACGATCCACTTGGCGCGTCCGCCGAGCACCTCACGCAGCGAGGCATAGACCACCGGATCGAACGCCGCGCGACGTGCCTTGGTAAGCGTTCCGGTCTTCCCCTTGGTGCTGACTTCCTTCATATAATTCTGCGCGGCGACCACGGCTGCGGCGAAAGCAACGCCCTTGGCGCCATGACCGGCCTTCTGGGAAGCAGCGTTGTACACCTTCTCCAGCACACGCGGAACAACGATCATGATGGTCGGCTTGGCCACCTGCAAATCGGCGGTCAATGTCTTGATGCCCTGCGCGATATAAATATGCAGATTGCTTGCTACGCAGATGTAGTTGATGGCACGGGCGAAGGAATGCGCCTGAGGCAGGAACAGCAGGACGGTGTTCTTCTTGTCATGCAGCAGTTCCGGCATATAATCGGGCAGATTGAACGCGGTGGCGCAATAATGCTCATGCGTCATCTCCACGCCCTTCGGCGCGGCGGTCGAACCGGACGTGTACACAATGGAGCACAGATCGGTCTTCTGCACGGAATCGATTCGCGCATCGAGCGCCTCATCGCTCACACCGGAGCCATACGCCTTGATCTCGTCAAGACCACCGGTCTCGAAGCAGACGATGTGCTCCAAAGTCGGGCATTCGGTTTCGGCCCCGTCCGCCTTCGCCTTCATATCAGTGGTTTCCACGACCAGCAGACGCGCATCGGAATTGTTGACGATATTGCGGATCTGCTCGGCGGAATCGGTATCGTAAATCGTGGCGAGCACGCCGCCGCAGGCCATGACGGCCGCGTCGAACACATCCCAATCGTAGGAGGTGCGGCACATGAAAGCCACGCCATCGCCCTTCTTCAAACCATAATGCAGCAAGCCCTTCGCGACGGCGCGGATGTCGGCGAGCGTCTCATTTGCGGTCTTGGTGTGCCAATCGCCATCTTGCTTGAACGTGTACAATGGTTCGTCGCCCATACGAGCGGCGCGGTCGGCGTAGATATCGTAGATGGAGGTGCCTTCGTCTAGCGGCGGATTGCCCTCTGTCTTCGTGGTCAACAGTCCGGTTTCAGGGTCAAGGAACGTGGTGGACGGGTATCCCGGTCCCCATTCAGCGGTGTGCGGCAGCTCGATATGGCCATCGGGGGAGAGGATGCTGTTCGGGTCGTTGTAATCCGGTGTATTGCCGGAATCGTCGCTGACCGGGTGCACGAAATCGTTGCCCAAGCGCAACGCCTTCCTTGCGAGATTAGTGGCCTGCTTGTTCAACGAGGTGATGATGGACACGTGACTCTCCTACGTATATAAACGGTATCTAAAGAAGGAATGATAGCCCGTCGCGCGCGACACGTCACCTTACGGTAGCGTAAGGTGACAGGCCATCAGGGAAACGGGCGGCGCATGCCGGATACAGCCCGTGATTCGAAAGATGAACGATTGCGGCCGCGATGTTGCCGTGTACGTTACACTTGGGCGCTGTATCTGTTCATTAGATTTCTTTAACGAGGAAGAAAGGGCACCTATGGCTGAAAAAGCTGAAGCCACCGTGGTCTTCGGAGTTCTCAACGAGACTTCCGAACACGAGTCCCGTGTTGCTCTGACACCGGATATCGTAACGAGGTTGCGTAAATCAGGTGTTACATGTCTGATTGAGTCCGGTGCGGGCGTCGCATCGCACTACGTTGATGAAGATTATACGAAGGCGGGCGCGCAGGTCGTCTCCGCCGACGATGTGATCGCACGCGCCGACGCGCTGGGTTTTGTGGATCGTCCAAGCAATGAGCTGCTCGCCCGCGTCAAGCAGGGCACATGGATCATTGGCATGTTGGGATCGTTCACCGATGCCGATTACGTCGCCGCGATCGAGAAGGCCGGTCTGGTCGGCGTCGCCATGGAAAAGCTGCCGCGTCAGCTGAGCTCCGCGCAGTCCATGGACGAAATGACGTCGCAGAACTCCGTGATGGGCTACAAGGCCGCCATCGTGGCAGCCAACGCGTACGGTTCCTTCCTGCCGATGATGACCACCGCCGCTGGCACCATCCGCCCGGCCAAGGTGCTTATTCTGGGCGCCGGTATCGCCGGCCTGCAGGCCATCGGCACCGCCAAGCGTCTCGGCGCCGTCGTCACCGCGTACGACGTGCGTCCGGCATCCAAGGGCGAAGTCGAATCCTTGGGCGCCAAGTTCCTCGACCTTGGTCTTGACTTCTCCAAGGGCCAGGGCGAAGGCGGCTACGCACGCGCGCTGAGCGCCGAAGAGCAGGCCCAGCAACAGGCCGCGGTCGATCAGAAGGCCGCCGGCTTCGACATCGTCATCACCACCGCCAAAGTGCCGGGACGCAAGCCTCCGGTCCTTCTGACCAAGGCCGGTGTGGCCGGTCTGCATCGTGGCGCCGTCATCGTCGATTGCGCGGCAAGCGACCTTGGCGGCAACGTCGAAGGCTCCTCCGTCGGCACCCAGGTCACCGACAACGGCGTGACCATCATCGGCGCCCCGTATCTGGCCAGCGGCGTGTCCACCACCGCATCCAACCTGCTGAGCCGCAACGTGGCCGACGTGCTGGCGCATTTCGTGCGTGACGGCAAGCTCGCCATCGACCTGAACGAAGAGCTCGACAACGCCATGGTCGTGGCCGGCCGCGGCGAGGAAGCCAAGAAGGAAGAGGAGTAAAGCAATGGATATCGTCGTTGCGATCACACTGTTCGTCCTCGCGCTGCTCATCGGCGTCGAGGTCATCGGCAAGGTGCCCGCCACCCTGCACACCCCGCTGATGTCGGGCGCCAACTCCATCCACGGCATCGTCATCGCGGGCGTCGTCATCGTCGCCGCGCACGCCACCAGTCCGCTCGCCTGGGTGTTCATCTTCCTGGCCGCCGTGCTGGGCACGATGAACGTCGTCGGCGGCTACGTCGTCACCGACCGCATGCTGGAGATGTTCAAGTCCGACAAGGGCAAGAAGAAGGAAGAGGAGGCCAAGTAAATGGGTACCCTGGCCGAAATGCTGAGCACGCCGCTCGGCGTCATCGAATGGTTCGTCTATCTGCTGGCCGCAGTGATGTTCGTCATCGGCCTGCACCTGATGAACTCCCCGAAGACCGCCCGCAAGGGCAACATGGTCTCCGCCATCGGCATGGTGTTCGCCGTGGCCATGGCCTTCATCGTGCTATTCGCAGGTGAGGTCTCCAACGGTTTCAAGCATGGCGTCGCAGTCATCGTGCTGATTGTCGGCATCGTCATCGGCGCCGTGGCGGGCGTGGTCTCCGCCAAGAAGGTCAAGATGACCGACATGCCGCAGCTGGTCTCCGTGTTCAACACCGTGGGCGGTGGCGCCGCCGCGCTCGTGGCATTGAACGACATCCTGACCTCCGCCGAAACCCCATCCATCGTGGTGCTCATCACCGCGGGTCTGGGCATCATGATCGGCTCCGTCACCTTCTCCGGCTCGCTGATCGCAGCCGGCAAGCTGCAGGGCATCAAGTGGGTCAAGAAGCTGAGCCTGCCGGGCAAGGGTTTCTGGAACATCCTGTTCGTCGTGCTCACCATCGTGTCCTTCGTGATGTTGTGCGTGCAGCCGAACCAGCGTCTGCTCTGGTCGATCCTGACCACCGTGTTCGCCCTGTGCTACGGCCTCGTGTTCGTCATCCCGATCGGCGGCGCTGATATGCCGGTCGTCATCTCCGTGTTGAACGCCTGCACCGGCACCGCAGTGGCCATGTCCGGTCTGGCCATCAACAACATCGCCCTGATCGTGGCCGGCGCGCTCGTCGGTGCGGCGGGCGTGACCCTGTCCATCGCCATGTCCAAGGCTATGAACCGTCCGCTGCTGTCCGTCTTGGCTGGTGGCTTCGGCGGCTCCAATTCTGCGGCGGGCGCCGGAGAGGGGCTGGAGGGCACCATGAAGGAAACCTCCGCCGACGATCTGGCCGTCCAGCTCGTCTACGCAGAGAAGGTCATCTTCGTGCCGGGCTTCGGTCTGGCCCAGGCCCAGGCCCAGCGTGAGCTCGCTGACCTTGGCACCCTGCTCAAGGACCATGGTGTCGAAGTCTCCTACGCCATCCATCCGGTGGCAGGCCGTATGCCTGGCCATATGAACGTGCTACTCGCCGAGGCCAACGTCCCGTATGAGGAGCTCGTCGACCTGGATGACATCAATCCGCAGTTCCCGCAGGCCAACGTGGCTCTGGTGGTCGGCGCCAACGACGTGACCAATCCGGCCGCCCGCAAGCCGGGCACCCCGGTTTCCGGCATGCCGATTCTCGACGTCGACAAGGCGCAGAACGTGGTGGTCATGAAGCGTGGCCGTGGCACCGGTTATGCCGGCATCCAGAACGAGCTGTACTTCGAAGACAACACGCAGATGCTGTTTGGTGACGCCAAGGCGAGTCTGCAGGCCGTCATCGCAGCGGTCAAGGAACTCATCAACTGACGGACCGGCTCGTCGCCTACGCGAAGATCAGGCCCTTCCTCTTTTTGGAGGAAGGGCCTTTTGTTATTGCGCAAGTTGTCCACAGACAGGTATGGGGGTGTGGATAGGTGGAAATTGTCCACTTATTCACTTTTTTCAAAGGATTGTGACGGAGAGGTGGACGGATATGCGACAGTAGGTGCATCTCTACGACGAAGGAGTTGCATATGACAGTTGCCGTGGCCACGCCATTCAATATGGACGAACAGGCTTTCCTGCAAACGATGGATCGGCTGATCGAGCGCTTCGACCGGTACAGCTCGGGGCGTTGTTTCGCGGACCTTGATCGGATACGTCTCGAACACGATATGGAAGGTCCGCTTTCCCTGTTCGATGACGTGGTGCACGAGCTTGCGGATGACTTGTTCGGCGGCACGTCATGGCCGGTGAACCTCGACATGGATATGATCATATTGGATCGGTTCCAAATAGGCTATGATGCCGAATTCCTGACCGGATGCCGCAATGTGGTTCGTAAATACGGCATGAGCGCATGGCTGTATGAAATGATTAATGATGCTTCCGTCGCGGTGGCGACGCATCGGCCGAGCAACAGGATGCCGTTCCAGCTTGGTCTGTTCGATACACGTGAGGTGTTCCGAAGGAAAAAGACCAAGGGGAAGAAGAGCGGAGGCGGAAGGAGGAAACGGCTCGAATGCATGATGGAATACCTGCGACAGACCTACCGTCTGGCCGCATACACTCTGTTGCGATGGGGAGGGGGCGAGCCTAGGGCCGCTGATGCGGCGCTGATGGTTCTCGCTTATGGGGGATTGGGTATGTGTATGCTCCGCGATGATCCGAAAGTGGTCGAATTGGGATGTGATCCCGATTTCCGATACAGGCATGTATGCGCCCAGTTGCAGGATATGCGGATCAAGGCGGATCTGGAATATGCCTGTTCTGTGGATCTGAGCGTCACCAGCTCATTGGAATATCCGGCTTGCCTCGATGCCAGATATCTGTATGACGCCGAACACATTGTGGAGGCATATCGGAATCTGTGGGATGAGAACACTAAGCCCGTCGCCCAACTACTGGCCGAGATCGAGGACAATGGCGTATATGAAGTGGAGGATATATGGAAAGACCCGCTCTATCTGCATGACCTTGCCATCTCCCTTATGGGGCCGTCGGCTTCGGGTCTTCTCCAGGAAGGCTTCAGACTGCGTGATCGAACCATGTTCGAGAATGGTGTCAAAGAACTTGACAGCCAGGCACGCAATGTGAGGAAGGCTGGTCTGCTGCTTACCCTTGCCGGATATATCTTTTTCGCCGAACCGGAGGATCGCATGGATGCGATGCTCGCTTCGCACAAGGATCGCAAACGCATGTTGGACAACTATGAAAAGCTTGGCGAAATGGCCGCGACCATCGCCTTGTACCGTCTTCCTCGGGATCGCGAATCGCTTCGGGCAGTGCGGGCCCTGCTCATGCATGAGACGGGCGTGTACGCGGACAAGATGGGAGAGCTCATGGGTCTCGCCGACGAGCCGGACGGGGAAGACGAAGCCACCGCTCCGGTCATGGGGTGAAAGACGGTTTTCCGCATATTGGACATGACAATGCTTTGGGATTGACTCTACAACCATTGTAAGGTTTAGCCTTCCTGCTGGAAGACATAGGCCGAAACGGGAGGATAAGAGACAACCCATGGGAAAGAACCTGACAACGGGAAGCGTGTTCAGAACGATCGTCACCTTCGCGTTGCCGTATCTGCTGTCGTATTTCCTGCAGACGCTGTACGGCATGGCCGATCTGTTCATCGCCGGACAGTTCATCGGCATCGACGGCATCACCGCGGTGGCGAACGGCAGCCAGGTGCTGTACATGCTCACCGTGGTCATCGTGGGTCTTGCCATGGGCGCGACCGTCACCATCGGCCGTGCGGTCGGCGCGAACAGGCTCGACCGTGCGGCCAAGGCCATCGGCAACGTCATCACGCTGTTCGCAGGAATCGCGTTGGCGCTGACGGTCGTTCTGCTGTTGAACGTGCACAACATCATCTCGCTGATCGGCGTGCCAGTCGAAGCCGTCGAGGGAACCGCGCAGTATCTGACCATCTGCTATATCGGCATCCCGTTCATCGTCGCGTACAACATTATCAGCTCGGTGTTCCGTGGGATGGGCGATTCGAAAAGCCCCATGTATTTCATTGCGGTTGCATGCTTCTGCAACATCGTGTTCGACTACCTGTTTATGGGCTGGCTGCGTCTTGGTCCCTCGGGCGCGGCATTGGGCACCACACTGGCGCAGGCCATCAGTGTGACCGTGACATTGGTGGCGATTCGCCGCCGGCGTACGGGCATCAGACTGAAGTTCGGCGATCTTCGCCCCGATAGGGCCATGCTCCGCGGCATTCTCGGCATCGGAGTGCCGACGGCGGTTCAGGACGGCTGCATCCAGATCGCCTTCATCATCATCACGGTCATCGCCAACTACCGTGGCCTGAACGATGCGGCAGCTGTCGGCGTCGTCGAAAAGGTGATCAGCGCGTTGTTCCTGGTACCGTCGTCCATGCTGGCCACGGTATCCGCCGTCTCGGCGCAGAACATCGGTGCCGGCAGGATGGAGCGAGCGACGAAGACACTGCGATACGCCACCGCGATCACCGTCGTCTACGGCATCGTCATATCGATTGTGGTGGAACTGACGGCGGGCTCCATCGTCGGCCTGTTCACCACCGATGCGACGGTAATCCTGCTGGGAACACAGTACATCCGCAGCTACATCGTCGACAGCATCTTCGCGGGCATCCACTTCTGCTTCAGCGGCTTCTTCGCCGCATGCGGGCGCTCCTATATCGGATTCATCCACAATATCGTGGCCATCACCCTGGTCCGTGTGCCCGGGGCGTATCTGGCATCCAAGCTGTTCCCGAACACCTTGTTCCCCATGGGCGTCGCCGCGCCCGCCGGATCGCTGCTTTCCGTGCTGATCTGTCTTGGCTTCTACGCGTGGCTCAAGCGTCACGGCGTAATTTCGGAGAAGGCGCGTGCATGACGGCGAGTGAGCGAAGTGGAGGGCGCGACGCTTTGCCGGGTGACGGCAGACTGTTCCGTATAGGCAAGGTTGCAGATATGTTCAATGTGTCGCTGGGCACGCTTCGGCATTATGAGCGTTGCGGCTTGCTGGAACCCGAATATATCGACCCGCGCACCGGGTACCGGTATTACGGTGCCAAGCAGTTCGAGGTGCTGAACACAATCCGGTACCTGCGTGTGCTGGATATGCCGTTGACGCAGATAGCCGAGTTCCTGCACAATCGCGACGTGCATGTCATCGAGGACAAGCTTGTTGCACAGAAAGCCCTGATCGAGCGCAAACAGCATGAGCTGGAAATGGTCCAGCGGAAGATCGACCATCGCTTGGAGCGGCTGCGGGACGCTGAGCAGTCCGAATTCGACGTGATACGTGTTGTGCGGCAACCCGCCTGCAGGATCGTCTGGATCAGGGATTCACCGAAGGTCGACTCGTATCTCGGCCTGGAATATTCGATCCGCAAGCTGGAGCAGCATCAGAAGGATTCGCTGGTCTTCCTCGGCAAGGTCGGCGTCGGCATTGACAAGGAATCGTTGGAACAGGGCGGATATGCCGATTACGGGTTGGTGTTCCTATTGCTTGACGACGAGGACGAATATGAGGGCGACACCGTGGCATTGCCGGAGACCGATTGCGTGCGCATCCGGTTCCGGGGGAGTCATGGCGATGCCCCCGACCGGTATCGCGAGCTGATATGGTACACCGCAGAGCAGGGTCTCGACATCACCGGGTTCTCACGTGAGATCGCGTTGATCGATGAAGGGTTGACATCGGATCCCGCCCAGTTCGTGACCGAGATCTGCATCCCGGTGCGCTAGCCACTTTCCGGCGACGTGTGGCGCTACTTGGCTTTCTCCTTCAGAGTCGGCGCAAGGGTGCCGGCCAGCGCGCGCTCGCCCGGCCTGGCCAATGGGCCGACCAGTTCATGCGCCGTGTACGGCTCCTCAAGATAGGCGATGTCGGATTCGCTGAGTTTTACTCCAAGTGCTTCGATGACATCATCCACGCGCTCCGTCTTCGAGCAGCCGACGATCGGTGCCGTGACGTCCTTGGCCCAATGCCAGGCGAGGGCGATCCGCGCCATCGGCACGCCGAGCCGTTCCGCGAGCCCGTGCACGCGTTCGATGATCGGCATATCCTGCGCACGTGCCTGATCGTACTTGTTGCGCATGGTGCCGTCGGTGGTGCCGCGTTTGGAATCGGAATCCCAGGACGGATGGGTCAGATGGCCGGACGCCATGGGGAGTATGGGGTGAGCGCCATGTTGTACTGACAGCTGTTCGGTGGCGTCGGCATCGATGGTCCACTGATGGAATTACGGGGAGGTCTTGCCGAAACTCATACCGCCAAGGCAGACCTTGGAAACTTGGATGCCGGACCATCCCAGTGGGGCGTAGCTCATGTCAGTCATACTGAAGCTCTTCTGCCGTTGATGTTCGGAAGGTCAGCATATCCCGTTTCGATTGGCAGAACCAATACCTCGCATGAATGGTTTGATATGCAATCGACGCATGGAACGATATACCATACTCACATTGGACATTCTTTTTCGCCGGGCGTTGAATAGGGAACGGTACAGAGCATAAATGAAAGGACGGGTCGACAATGGAAAATCCGAGCGCATTCCCGATGGGAGAACCGAACGACGGCTTCGCGCAGTACTTCGTGGGACAGAGCTACCTTGCTCCGGTGCTCGAGACTCCGCAGATTGCCATCCATAACGTGACCTTCGAGCCGGGTTGCCGCAACAACTGGCACATCCATCACAACGCGGCGCAGGTACTCATCGCGGTCGGCGGTTGCGGCTACTACCAGATCGAGGGACAGGAGCCAAAGGAGCTCAAGGCCGGGCAGGCCGTCTGCATCCCCGCGGATACGAAGCACTGGCATGGCGCCGCCCCCGGCGAATCATGCTCGCATCTAGCCTTCATGGTCCCTGCGGGCGATCCGGCATCCATGAGCAACGAATGGCTCGAGCCGGTGGATGCCGAAGCCTACGGCAAACTTGCCTGAGGTCTGTTGTTCTTATATGGAGGGCCATCCTGCAAAAGTGGGATGGCCCTTTTTGTTGTTCAGGGCGATAACGGTTTGAAGCCTTGCGGCGAGTGGCGTCATGCGAGGAAATCCGCAAGCAGATTGCACAAGTAGCTTGTGTAAGTGCTATGGTGGCCAGCTGGAGGCAATCGAAATGGATACGAAAGACGAATATTCGACATCGGATGTCGCCATGGAATTGGCGATTGCGGTCAGCAGGCTGCAAGCTCGGATGAAGCATGAGGCCGGCATCGCGGAACGGGGCATCACCGCTTCGCAGCTTGCCATGTTGAAGCGGCTGGATACCGAGGGAGAACTGTCGGTATCGACTTTGGCCGCGTACGAACACGTATCGCAACAGGCCATCACCCAGCGTCTTGAACTACTGAGGTCCACAGGGTATGTCACACAGCATGCCGATTCGAAAGATCGTCGTCGTCGACTGGTCGGCTTGACCGATGAAGGACATGCGTTCCTCGCCCACGTAACCGCTAGCCAAACAACTTGGCTGGCGCATGCCATCGAATATGCATTGGATGACGGCGAGCGCGGGGACCTCGCCGCTGCGACCACATTGATCGAACGCATCGCCGCCACGGAATCGCTGCCGACGGGAGGCGACACGCGATGAAGACGGCTGATAAGACAAGAGAAACTCCCGCGTTTCCCAAGACCTTCATCATGGCGATGATATTTGGGGTCGGTCTCAACCCTGTCAACAGCACGCTTATCTCGACGGCGCTCGCACCGATTTCACATGATTTGCGGATTGATGCCGGAAGGGCGACCCTGCTGATATCTGCGCTGTACCTGACATGTGCCATCGCGCAGCCGACGGCGGGCAAGCTTTCTGAGATCATTGGTCCTCGCTCGGTGTTCATGGCCGGTGCGGCATTGGTCATGATTGGAGGACTACTGGGTGGTTTCGCCCCGAATCTCGGCGTGCTGCTGACGTCGCGTGTGCTTATTGGTGCGGGCACATCCTGTGGCTATCCTGCTGCCATGCTGCTGGTTCGCAGACGGGCTGATCGCATGGGATTGGCGGAACCGCCTTCGTTGGTCCTTTCCATTCTCGCTATGGTGGGACTGGTGCTCATCGCTGTCGGTCCACCGTTGGGCGGCCTGTTGGTCACCTTTTTGGGATGGCGCTCCACCTTCTTCGTCAACGTGTTGGTCGGCATCATCACGATTGTGCTGGGATTGGCAAGCATCGAGCCCGATGCGAAGCATGAACATCGCATGACCGTATCCTTCTTCATCGCGCATCTCGATGTCATGGGTCTGTTGCTATTCTCCATCACAATCAGCGCGCTGCTGATTGTTCTTATGAGTTTGCCTACTTTCGACAAGGTGTCCGGTTGCGTCACTGTCATCGCTTTGTTGGCTTTTGTCGCGTGGGAGTTGCATGCGGCAACGCCTTTCGTCGATGTGCGTTCACTCGCGGCGGATAATGCGATGACGTTGAATTTTCTGCGTGCGATGCTCACCATGCTTGGCGCTTATGTGGTCATGTACGCCTTGCCCCAGTGGTTGGAGGATGCCTGCCATATGAACGCCGGTGTTTCCGGCATGTTCATCATTCCGATGGGGGTGGTGGCGACAGTGACTTCGTTATCCATCGCGAAGAAGCCGATAGTGCGCCTGCCGTTGATGGTGTGCTGTTCGGCGATGGTGGCGGTGGGCATGTTGTTGGCTTGCACGTCATCCGCTGGCATGGTCGTATTGCCGTTGACCGCCTCCGCTGTCGCGGGACTGGTGTTGGGACTCAGCATGTCGACCAGTCAGACCGTGCTATATCGCCGAGCGGCATCCGAGCATATTGGCACGTCGTCTGGTCTGCTGCGCACGTCCATCTATATCGGGTCTATCGGTGCGTCCTCATTGAGTGGCGTGTTCTTCGGTGAGACGGTCACTGATGGAGGGCTCCACGGCATTGGCATCACAGTTGCGGTTTTGGGGGTCGCCGCGCTATTGGCGACGGTTATGGATCGTACGTTGCGGTAGTCCGGGGAAGTTGTCCGCATCGTGAATGATGGTACGGACGGCCTCGCGTGCCGGATATACTGGACTGCGGTGATGGGACTCGCCTGAAGCCGTTACAGGCTTCGAACCGCAAACCCGCTGATGGTTCCTACGACATAGGGTGTGCTGTACCTTATGGCTTTCAGCGGTTGTGGCATCGCCATTCTTCCATGTCTGTCATATTGGTTCGGCACCTCGCTGGAAAGAAGATACATGGCACGACAACATATCATTCGAGTCGATCTCATATGCGTGGTGTTCCTTGGGGGATGCATCGGAACCGCATTACGCTACGCTTGTTCGGTCATTCCCGACTGCGGCGCATTCCATATCGGCACATTCGCGGCGAATATGGCCGCCTGCTTCGTATACGCGGCGCTTTCGGCATGGCTGGGAGGAACCCGCAGAACCGTGGGACGCGCGAAGGAATATGTGAACCGTGGATGTGGCATGGGCATGTGTGGAGGATTGTCCACCATGTCCACTCTCGCCCTCGAGGAATTCACTATGCTGCATGACGGCAAAGCCATGGATTGTGCGGCGTATTGTTGCACGACCTTCATCGTGGGCTGTCTGCTGGCATACGTTGGCGCGCATGTCGGGCTGCGGTTTGCCGGTACTGAGCATAACGATGGTGATCGCCATGCCATGGGCAAGGAGGCGGACTGATGAATAATGCGGTCATCGCCGTATCGGTGTGCCTGTGTGGTGGTCTCGGCGCCGCCGCAAGGTATGTTTGTGATTCCGTTATCAAAGCTTCTTGGCATAAGGCATTTCCTTTGTCGACCTTTGTGATCAACAGTATTGCCGGATTCCTGGCAGGCGTGATTGCAGGTCTGTACTCACGCCGGTTTCTGTCGGATCCCGCGCATGTGATGTTGGCGACCGGCTTCCTTGGTGGATTCTCCACATTCTCCACCATGATGAACGAATCCGTGACGTTGTTGCGCGGTGGGCGGATCACCGTGTTCGTGGGATATGTGCTGACGTCGGTGGTGGTTCCTGTGATGGCCGCGGCATTGGGATATTGCCTTGTCGTCTGAGACTGGAGCGAGGACGTTGACTCGGGGCGTCGTTTCATTGTCTCTGGGTATGGATGGTTTATGGATTACCGCGACGCGGATTGGATAGTTTTCCATGAAAACGAGGAAAAACTATTGTCTTTTCCGTGTTTCCTCGATACATTGGTGGCTGGCCGCCCATGACAATCGAAAGGACTGACCATGACGCAGCAGGGCATGTCGACCAAGTCGAGGCATCTGACCATTCCCGATCTCATCACGATAGGTGTGTTCACTGCCTTGTATTTCGTGCTGGTCGCCGTGGCCACGCTGTTCAGTTCCGTGGCTTTGATGGGATTCGGCATGATTCTTCTGCCTGCGGTCGCCGCATTGATCTGTGGTTGCGTATATATGCTCCTGGTTGCCAAGGTCGGAAAATTCGGCGCGATTAGCGTGATGGGCATCGTCGTCGGATTGTTCTTGTTCGTATCCGGACATTTCATCCTTTCCCTTGCTGCGAGCATCGTGTTTCCGGTCATCGCTGATGCCATCGCTCGCGCCGGGGACTATCGGAGCAAGACAGGTATCCTGGCGAGTTATGTCGTGTTCTGCTATGGGCTGACCGGTCCGATTCTGCCGTTGTGGTTCATGAAGGATGCCTATGTGGCCAGTCTGCAGGCCCGTGGCAAGGACTCGTCCTATATCGATGGTGTGTTCGCACATGTCAATACCGGCACGTTTTTCATTGCCATGATAGTGGTACTGGTATGTGCGTTGCTCGGAGGCTGGTTTGGGCAGCGTATGCTGAAGAAGCATTTTGCGAAGACCGGCATCATCTGATGGCCCTGGACCCAAGAACCAAACTGTACCTAGTGGCATTGGCCAACCTGTTGCTGTTCTTCCATGTCGACGTGGTTGTGGAGTCGCTTACAGTATTGCTGCTTCTTCTGCCACTGCTCGGCGCGGGACGATGGGCGGCTGCGGTACGCTTCGGTTGCATCTATGTATTGCTACTAGTGGGGACTTGGGCATCGACGCTTGACGATGGCGGCAGCTGGTTGCATATGCTTGGTTTGCTTTGTGTCGGCATCCGGATGATGATGCCTTGTCTGATTGCCGGCATATACGCATTCACCACGACTACGGCCAGTCAATTCGTGTGTGCCCTGCGGCGCATGCGCATTCCGGAGACGATTGTGATTCCATGTGTGGTGTGCATCCGGTTCTTCCCGACAATCCATGACGATTACCATCAGATTCGTGACGCGATGGCATTACGTGGCATCGCCCAGGGGACATTCGCCCTGCTCCGTCATCCGGCTCAGTCTTTGGAATACATCCTGATGCCGTTGTTGATGAACGCTACGGGGGTCGCCCAGGATTTGTCCGTAGCCGCACTGACCAAAGGAATCGGCATTCGCGGGCCTCATACATGTCATACCGAAATCCGCATGCATGGCATTGATTGGGCATGGATGGTCATCTGCACGGTTCCTCTGGCATTGGGCATTGGAGGAGCATGGTGAGTATCGGAAGTGATATCAATCGGATAGTCGCATGGACGCAACGGTGCTCATTCGCATATCATGCTGATGAAGCTGCTGAGGTCGATGCGCTGAATGACATCAGCTGTGCCATACCGCAAGGCGAGATTGCCATCTTATGTGGACAAAGCGGCTGTGGCAAAACCACGTACACACGTTTGCTCAATGGTCTGATACCTGGTTTCTATTCCGGCGATTTGCAGGGCATCCATATGACGTGCGGAATCCGCGCCGGATTGGCTCCTGTGGAAAGCTATGTGGGACAGGTGGGCAGCGTATTCCAGAATCCGAAGACGCAGTATTTCAATGCTGATTCCACCGATGAGCTGGCATTCCCCTGCGAGAATACGGGCATGTCTCCCGCGCGGATTCGGCAACGCGTGCATGATGTCGCGGAGCAGTTTCACATCAGGCATCTATTAGGTCGTAGGATCATGACGCTTTCAGGTGGCCAGAAGCAACAGCTTGCTGTCGCGGCATCGACCATGCTGGCTCCTGGACTCATCGTTATGGATGAGCCGACAAGTAATTTAGATATGGTGGCGATTCGCAGGCTGCATGACATGGTCTCCCGATTGAGAGCTGATGGAATGACCATCGTCATTGCCGAACACCGTCTTGCATGGTGCGCGGATTTAGCGGACCGTTTCATAGTGTTCGATCACGGTACGATTCTCGGTGAATATGAGGCGTCCGATTTTCTGGCGATGTCCGAACAGCGCGTCGCGGCATTAGGATTGCGCGCCCTCGATGACAGACCATACAGGCTTGCCGTGCATCGTAAACTCCAACATGGAGGCATTGCGCCCGACGAGGACAAGCGACAGGTCGTCATTGGTGTGCGCGGCCTGAGTGTAGGCCATACAAAGCGGGGACTTCTAGGCCGCAAGACACCCGTATTCGCACGTGATATTCCCGATTTCGACATTCACGAGGGTGAGATTCTTGGCCTTATGGGGTCGAACGGGGTTGGCAAAAGCACTTTGGCACGTACGCTATGCGGTCTTGCCGCTCCGTTGAACGGCATGGTGCTATTGAATGGGACGAAAGCGAGCCGCGGCGCTTTGACTCGTGCCGGATTTCTCGTCATGCAGGACGTCAATTACCAGCTCTTCTCCGATAGTGTTCGGGAAGAGGCATTACTGGGACTTGATGGGATGGATGACGCTGTGCGTGACCGATGCGATGCTGTGCTACGAGACCTCGACCTATTGGATTCCGTGCAGCGCCACCCGATGAGTTTATCCGGCGGTCAAAAGCAGAGGCTGGCTATAGCCTGCGCTTTGATGAGCGATAAGCGATTCATTGTTTTGGACGAACCGACCAGCGGACTGGACCGGTTGCATATGACCCAAGTCGGCGGACTTCTGCGAAAGCTCGCGGACCGTGGCAAAGCGGTGTTGGTCGTAACACATGATTATGAGCTTGCAGCGCTATGGTGCGACCGCATCATAGCGCTGGAAGACGAACTGCATAACGAACAGGGAGAAGAAGAGGATCGTCTGGCATGGACTTCAATGTGAACGATTGGCTGGGAGACTGGATTAGCTTCGAACATTTGATCAACAATCATGACCCGAACCTTGACCGGGCTTGGAAGGATTCGACGAAAGCCATGCGATCCAAGCCGCTGTTCGCGATCATGATGCTCGGCGATGCGCGACGCTTCTGGGCAAAAGCCTGCAAAACCTCGGGCAAGGAGTGGCGATTCCGCATTGGTGGATGGCATATCGAGCAGCCGTCCGCAGTTGGCGACGATGATGCTGTCGCAGGCTTTAACCTGACTTGGCTGGACGAAAAACGCACCCCCATCACAACACATGAATATCGGCTCGATCATGTGCACGACAAGGGGCTGGAAGGCAAACCCTGCTATGTGTTCCACGCTAGCGATGCCGGTGCCTCCGATCCCTTCGCCGTACTCATCGCGATGGAGCCCATGCCTGAACGCTCCGTGCTCAGACACGGGGGACTGCTCAGTCATCTGCATTTTCAATATGCCTCTGATGAAGGCGAACTCATCAAAGGTACTGGCAAACAAGCCACGCTCCGCCATCGCATGTGGTATCCCACCATGTGCGCCGCTGAAGGGACGTTACTTGATCAATGCAACATCGTACGTGCGCTGCATCATCTTCAAGCATGGCGGGAACTGCCTGTCCCATCATCAGACTGACTGCAGATGCCCGAAGATGGGACAATATCAGCATTGCGACGATTGTAGGTATCGTCCAGTGACGCTTTCCGGACATGCGGCGATCCGAGAAGGCGCTCCCTCGCATACTACGCGTCCGCCTGCTTCACCGCCGCCCGGTCCCATATCCACCACATAGTCCGCATTGGCAATCACGTCCAAATCATGTTCGATGACGACCACCGTCGCGCCATTCGCTACAAGTTCATCAAACACGTGCAGCAGCACGCGAACATCAAGCGGATGCAAGCCGATTGTCGGCTCATCGAACACGAATACCGCATCATGCTGTTTCCGCCCCATCTCGCTGGCCAATTTCAAACGCTGGGCCTCACCGCCCGACAGCGCGGGAGTTGGCTCGCCCAACGCAAGATAGCCCAAACCCAATTCATGCAACGTGGCAAGCTTCGTTTGGATCGGTTTGACATCTCGTAAGACAGGCATGGCATCGTCGACGGTCATTGTCATTAACTGCGGCATCGAATACGCCACTCCGTCGGTGCAGGGGAGCTTCAGCTCGGCGATTGCATCGGAATACCGCGAGCCATGGCATGCCGGGCATTCGATATCGACGTCAGGCAGGAACTGCACGTCGAGCGAAATCGATCCCGTGCCGTCGCACGTCGCGCAACGCAGCTTGCCAGTGTTATAGGAGAATGCCCCCGCTTTCAGACCGATGGTCCGCGCAGCATCTGTTTTTGCGAACGCGCGTCGAAGATCGTCATGGACGCCGCAATATGTAGCGACGGTGGAACGTATGTTCGCGCCGATAGGCGTGGCATCGATAAGATGTGCCTTGGACACACCGTCCGCCTCGAGGAGCCGCACCTGCGTCGGCTGCGGCGACCTGTCGATCCGCGACTGCAAAGCGGGCATCAACATCTCCAGTACCATCGTCGTCTTGCCGGAACCGGATACCCCTGTTACGGCGGTCAGCCGTCCACGGGGAATATCTACCGATAACGGGCCGACGGTATGCAGACGGTCGGTTTCCATATGAATTCGTCCTGCGGAGAAGATTTCATGGGCGTCAATGTTGTCACGCACACGGTCATGAACGTTGCCACCCTGGGCAAGGAACGGCGCGATGCGCGATTCGCGGGTATCAATCACCTGCGGCACCGTTCCCTGCGCAATCACCTGACCGCCCTTTGCGCCGGCACCTGGCCCCATCTCGATGAGATAATCGGTTTCGGCCAGCACCCGAGTGTCATGATCGACCACTACCACGGAATTGCCATCAGCCACCAGGTCACGCATGACACCGAGCAGTCCGTCGACATTCGCGGGATGCAACCCAATCGACGGCTCATCCAGCACATATAACACGCCTGTGGTGCGATTGCGCACGGCGCGGGCAAGCTGCACGCGTTGGCGCTCGCCGGTGGACAGCGTGGCTCCGGCGCGGTCCAAGGACAGATACCCGAGACCGAGTTCCAATAAACGCCGTGACGTATTGAGGAACGATTCACAGATGGCGCTCGCCATGGTGTGCATATGTGGTTCCAGCGATTCCGGCACGGACCCTACCCAGGAAACGAGTGCGTCCAGAGACATCGCGGTTGCCTGAGCCAGATTGATGTCTCTGATACGTGGCTGGCGGGCGCGTTCGGAAAGTCTGGTCCCTCCGCAATCGCTGCAGGGACGCTCTTTGAGGAACCTCGCAACACGTTTAAGCCCTTTTTCGTCCTTGGCTTTGGTGAGGGCGTTCTCCACGGTGTATACGGCGTTGTAGTACGTGAAGTCGAGTTCGGCGAAATCGTCGCCTTTTTTCGGCTTGTATAGGATGTGCTTCTTGATGGCTGGGCCGGCGAACACGATATCTCGTTCTTGTTCGGTGAGTTGGTTGAACGGTACGTTGGTACGTACTCCCATGGCCCCGCATACTTGCTTCATCAAATCCCACATCAACGATCCCCACGGCAGCACGGCTCCCTCGTCAATGCTTTTCGACTCATCCGGTACCAAGGCGGAACGGTCGACTTCCCTCATGATTCCGGTGCCTGAGCATGTCGGACACGCGCCCGCGGCGTTGAATGCGAGATCCTCCGCTGATGGCGGATGCATGAGTCCGCCGCAGAACGTGCAATGCATCGGAAGCTCGGCGGCAACGTTCATCGTGGGTTGGTTGCGTGCTCCGCAGTGTTCGCACACGTGCGATCCGATCCGGGAGAACAGGAGGCGCAGACTGTTGAGCAGTTCGCTCATTGTGCCGAACGTGGAACGGACTCCAGGCACTGATGGACGCTGATGCAGTGCCAATGCCGCCGGAATATGACGCACCTCGTCGACGGTTGCGCGGCTTGCCTGGGTCATACGTCTTCTTGTATAGGTCGATAGCGCTTCCAGATAGCGTCGTGATCCCTCCGCGTACAGCACGCCAAGCGCGAGGGAGCTTTTTCCTGAGCCTGAGATTCCGGCTATGCCGACCATGCTGTTGAGCGGGATGTCGATGTCGACGTCTTTCAGATTATGTACGTGGGCTCCGCGCACTTCGATACATGAGGGGAGTGGCCGAGACACTTGTGTTTCGTATGCAAAGATAGAAGGAGACGGTTTCATACCGGCAATTCTATGCTTGCCATATGGTTATCACATATACGGATGAAAAGAAATTCACCAAGGAACAGACCTAGCGACTGTTTCTTTCAGTCGGCTGGGTGTCCGGTCAATATCCTGAACGGTTGCATAAGGCGTTGATGGGGTCATCCACCGTATTCAGCGCATGGGATGGCGAACGTCTGGTGGGTCTGGTGCGAGTGCTTGATGACACGGAGATGGTGGCATACATGCACTATGTGCTGGTCGATCCTGAATACCAAGGGCGCGGCATTGCCGGACATCTTGTCGGCATGGTCAAGCAGCGGTACCACGATTACCTGTATATCGAGGTTATGCCTGAGGAAAGCAAGAATGCCACGTTCTATGAGAAGCATGGATTCCATATTATGGAGGATGGCGTCGCCATGCAGATATGCAATCCGGGAGAACGGCACTGACGGAACGGGCATCGGGCATGTCTTGAGAACTTCGGGCGGTGAGGGGCGCCATCTTTCGCCGGAGGCGTTTCCATTACCGCTTATATTTTTTGGGGTTCGGCTGTCAGATCTTGAATGAACGACGGATGAATCCGTATACGGTGTCCCAGTAGCGTTTCGGATCCACGGCGGAGCTTTCCATATGATCGGCGTCCGGAACCAGCAGACGTTCGCGGTCGATGCTGGAGCAGGCGTTGTAGTTCATGTCGAGGAAACGTGGGCTGACCATGCGGTCCTTTCCTCCATGGATGAACAGCATCGGAATGACCGTATGCCGCAATGACGGTATGCAGGACGCTTCGGTGAAATCATAGCCGGCACGGCGCTTGCAGATCAGACCCGCCGCGTCCACACATGCCGAGGCGAGAAGCTTTGGCATGTGGAACATGCCTCGCGCGCTGTCTATGAATTCCATGCGGGCGGAAGTGTATCCGCTTTCGGCGATTGCCGCGATGACATTGCGTGGCAGTTCCGGCGTGCCGGTCGTCATCATCACCGTCGTGGCTCCCATGGATCCTCCGAATAGGAGAATGCGTGCTTGATCGTCGCTATCCACAATCAGCCGTATCCAATCAAGCAGATCATTGCGCTCCAACCATCCCATGCCTACATATCGTCCTTCGCTCAGATCCTGGGCCCGTTGGGATGGTGCGAGGACGGTGAAGCCCATGCGGGCATAGCGGTGTGCCCATTTGGCTTGTTCTTCAGGGGCTCCGGTATAGCCATGCACGCAGATGGCATATATATGCGGCGTCGGGTCGATGCAATCCGGATCGAAGAGCCAGCCATGCAGCTTAAGCCCATCGCGGCTGGTGATGGATACCGGCTGTTTCGTTTCGGAAAACCATTGCTCGGCCTCTTTGGCCTCGCCTTGGTTCATCTTTCCCTCGCGATCCGGAGCGATCAGCGCCTGATGGAAAATGGAATGCTTCCACTGCGTGTCGATGGCAAAGCGGAACAGCATATGTGCTGACGCCGCGAGCAATCCCGTCGCTGCGACGGTCGTGACGCCAGTCGCGAGCTGAATGTTGCGGATGAGCGCGGAATGGTCATGCGTCGTTGCCATTTTCTGATTCCTTACCACTGGTTGGTGCTTGTCTGACTACGATTGTACGTGGGTTTGCGCATAGTCCGCGTTTTATGCACCTTGCTCCTCTGATTGCAGGGAAATGTCAGCGCACCATGTATACTAGATAACTGTTGTCTTGGCGAGGGAGGTTCCGCCTCCGTTATCGACTTGGCGTATGATATGAAACTCCTTGGGTTTTTTATGCGGCTCGTCGGTGCGCCGAAACATAAGAACGATGTATCAAGGAGATATTGATTATGGCTACCACCATCACTCTTGAAGGTGCTGCTCGTACCGAGTTCGGCAAGGGTGCTGCCCGCCGCATGCGCGTCGCGAACCTCATCCCGGCCACCGTTTACGCCGGCGGCGAGGATCCGACCTTCGTGCAGCTGCCGATGAAGGAGACCACTCTGGCTCTGCGTCACACCAACGCCCTGTTCACCATCAAGTATGGTGACGAGACCAAGATGGCCGTCGTCAAGGACGTCCAGCGCAACCCGGTGAAGCGCATCGTCGAGCACGTCGATTTCTACGAGGTCAAGGCCGGCGAGAAGATCGACGTCGAGGTGCCGGTGTTCGTCGAAGGCACCCCGAAGGGCGCTGCTGTCGCATTCGTCGACATCCAGGAGCTCAAGGTCCGCGCCGATGTCGCCAACCTGCCGGAGAAGATCGTGGTCAACGTTGATGGCCTGACCGATGGTTCCAAGGTCTTCGCCAAGGACGTCGTGCTGCCGGAAGGCGTCGTACTCGATGTCGAGGATCCGGAAGAATCCGTCGTCACCGTCGAGGTGCCGGAAGATGCCGCACCGGTTGAGGCCGCTCCGGCTGCTGACGCCGCTGCCGCTCCGGCTGCTGACGCTGAGTGAGCCGTATCGTTGTCTATACTGGCTGCTCCACAAGCATGAGGTAGCCGGTGAGGAAGGGGTCCGTATGGGCCCCTTCCTGCTTTATGAGGATCGTTATCTCATATCGCGAACGCCGGTTATCGAAAGCGTTTATGGTGTGAGAGAGTACATACCAGAACCCGGCGCCACAAGCGCCGGAGACCAATAACCGCTGGCCGCCTTTGGGTGGCTGATGCAACTAGAAGAAGTAAAGAATGACTGAACAGAATCATCACGATCCGGCGGAGCTTGACAAGCTCGCCGAGAAGTTCACCGTGCTCCCGAACGACAACCCGGCATCCGACGCCAAGCGTGCCGAACTCATCGACAAGCCGGCTTTCGGTCAGGTCTTCTCCGACAACATGGCCCACATGACCTGGACCAAGGGTGAAGGCTGGTCGGACCGCCGCATCGAGCCGTACGCGCCGCTGAAGATGGACCCGGGCGCATCTGTTCTGCATTACGCCCAGGAATGCTTCGAAGGTCTGAAGGCCTATCGTCACGCCGACGGCTCCACTTGGCTGTTCCGTCCGGATGCGAACGCCGAGCGTTTCCAGAACTCCGCCAAGCGTCTGTACCTGCCGGAGCTGCCGATCGACGACTTCATCGGCTCTGTCGCCGCCCTCGTCAAGCGCGATGTGAACTGGGTTCCGTCCCGTCGCGAATACACGCTGTACATGCGTCCGTTCATGTTCGCTTCCGAGCCGTTCCTTGGCGTGCGCGCTCCGCAGGAAGTGGATTATTGCGTGATCGCCTCCCCGTCCGGACCGTACTTCCCGGGCGGCGTGAAGCCGGTCAGCATCTGGGTTGAAGACAAGTGGTTCCGCACCGGCCCTGGCGGCACTGGTTTCGCCAAGTGCGGTGGCAACTACGCCGCATCCCTGCTTGGTGAGTACACCGGCATCGACCACGGCTGCCAGCAGGTGTGCTTCGTCGACGCCGCCACCAAGACCTACCTTGAGGAGCTTGGCGGCATGAACATGATGGTCGTGCACAAGGACGGCCACGTGGAAACCCCGTCCCTGACCGGCAACATCCTGCCGGGCGTGACCCGCCGCTCCCTGATCCAGCTCATCCAGGACAACGGCCACGACGTGGTCGAGACCATGATCGCTCTGGACCAGCTGCTTGAGGACATCAAGTCCGGCGAAGTCACCGAGGTGTTCGCCTGCGGTACCGCCGCCATCATCACCCCGATCGGTCGCTTCAAGTCCGAGAAGTTCGATGTGACCGTCGCCGACGGCGGTTCCGGCGAGTTCACCCTCGCACTGCGCAACCAGCTGCTCGGCATCCAGCTTGGCGAGATCGAAGACCCACACAACTGGATGTGGAAGGTCTGCTGATTTTCCCGTTAGCGATTATTAGCTGACATATAGCTGTAATGGCCGCCGGAGGGTGGCGCGTGCTTCAGGCCAATTCACATGGTCTGGCAATGTACGTGCCGCCCTCCGGCTCTTTTATTGCAGCTCTTGCCCCATATTGTGCTATTTTTAACAGCTGGTTGGAAAAGAAATATGTGAGGGAAGGGGAGTGGCCATGGAAGTGGCGCTGGAAAGCAACGGCTTCTTCATAGGTATCGAATATCTGGCGACCTTCTGCTGCGGCATGGTCGGCGGGCTCGCCGCCGTACGCAAAGGCTATGATATTTTTGCGATTCTCGTCACCACATGGCTCACCGCATTGGGTGGTGGCATCATTCGTGATGTGCTGCTCGGAGCGCTTCCTCCCGCAGGCGTCTCCGACAAAGGGCTGGTGATCACCGCACTGCTCGCAGCTGTGGCCGTAGCCATCATTTATCCCGAAGTCGACAAGCTCAAATGGTCCATGCTGTCATTGGACGCGCTGGCATTGGGTCTTTACGCCGTCAACGGCACATCCAAAGCCATGATGTACCACATGTCCGGCACCACGGCAGTGTTCCTGGGCATGTTCACGGCACTTGGCGGCGGACTCATCCGTGACATGCTCATCAACGAGGTGCCCATGGTGATCCGCGACAAGCATTGGTACGCGGTGCCTTCAGCCGTTGGATGCGTATTGACGGTACTCGTATGTAAAGGAGTGAACGAGGGAATCGTCAGTTTTCCCGCCGAAGTCTTGCTTGATGTGCTGATTGTGGTGCTGATGGTGGCCATGCGGCTTATCTCCGTGTTTTTCGACATTCAATTGCCGGGGGCTTTGGCCAGGCATAACACCTACCTGCCGAGCGAAGCCAAATATCTCAAACGTCCGGTCATCCATCCCGATCGGAATGATGACGATATCAAGCGTAAGTGAGCATTTTCAACAGAGTACGAAATGTAAAAAAGAAGAAGCCCCGCAGGTTTTCCTGCGGGGCTTCTTACAAGCTGTGAGTTACGAAAACTCAGAGAGCGTTGATGGCCACAGCGAGACCGGACTTGCGGTTGGCAGCCTGGTTCTTGTGGATCACGCCAGCGCCGGCGGCCTTGTCGAGCTTCTGGGCTGCGACCTTGTAGGCGGCTTCGGCGGCGGCCTTATCGCCAGCGGCGATGGCTTCGCGGGTGGCGCGAACGGCAGTCTTCAGGCTGGACTTCACGGCCACGTTACGCTTGTGCGCCTTCTCGTTGGTGAGAACGCGCTTCTTCTGCGACTTGATGTTTGCCACTATTTCTCCAAACGACGTTTGCTATAAGGACATACAAACGATGATGATAACATGGCACGCGGATAAATCGCCAATGCGTATAAGAGTGTCGCGGAAGGACATGCCGACACTACCAGTTAGAATCGTTTGCGTCGAATATTTCCAGAGGAGGATGGCGTGGGCCAACAGCATAATCAGCCCGGGTACACCGATCAGTCGTTGATCCGCAACTTTTGCATCATCGCGCATATCGATCACGGCAAATCAACGGTGGCGGACCGTATTCTGCAGTTGAGTGGCATCGTGCCGGAGCGCGAGATGCGCGATCGCTTCCTCGACCGCATGGATATCGAGCAGGAACGCGGCATCACCATCAAATCGCAGGCCGTGCGCGTGCCGTGGACGGTTGACGGCACCGAATACACACTCGGCATGATTGATACCCCCGGCCATGTGGACTTCACATACGAGGTGTCCCGAGCGTTGGCCGCATGCGAGGGTGCGGTGCTGCTTGTCGACGCCACTCAGGGCATTGAAGCGCAGACGCTGTCCAACCTGTATATGGCCATCGACCATGATCTGGCCATTATCCCCGTGCTCAACAAAATCGACCTGCCCAGCGCCGAACCCGACAAGCATGCCGAGGAAATCGCCGGCCTGATTGGTTGTGACCCGTCCGACGTGTTGCGCGTCTCCGGCAAAACCGGAGAAGGCGTCGCCGAACTGCTCGACCGTATCGTCGCCGAAGTGCCCGCGCCGGCGGGCAACCCGGACGCGCCTGCCCGCGCGCTCATTTTCGACTCCGTATACGACTCCTATCGTGGCATCGTCACTTACATTCGTATGGTCGACGGTGAACTGAAATCGCGCGAGAAACTGCACATGATGGGTATCGGCATGACGCATGACCCCATCGAAATCGGCGTGATCAGCCCCGACATGATGCCCACCAAGGCGCTTGGCGCAGGAGAGGTCGGCTATGTGATCACCGGAGCGAAGGACGTCAGCCAGTCCAAGGTGGGCGACACCATCACCTCCGCCATAAATCCGGCTACCGAGCCGCTCGAAGGCTACCGTGATCCGCAACCAATGGTCTACGCCGGCCTGTTCCCAATCGACAACGCGCAATATCCGGAACTGCGCGAGGCGCTTGACAAGCTCAAGCTCAACGACGCGGCCCTCATCTACGAACCGGAAACCTCCGTGGCGTTGGGCTTCGGCTTCCGTTGCGGCTTCCTGGGCTTACTGCACATGGAGATCGTCACCGAACGTTTGAGCCGCGAATTCGACCTTGACCTGATCTCCACCGCGCCGAACGTGCCGTACGAGGTCACCGCGGAAGACAATTCCGTGCATCGCGTCACCAATCCGAGCGAATTCCCCGAAGGCAAGATCAAGAAGATCGTCGAACCGATGGTTGCCGCCGACATCATCACGCCGAAGGATTTCATCGGTGCGGTGATGGACCTGTGCCAAGACCACCGTGGCCAGATGGGCACCATGGAATACATTTCCGCCGACCGTGTGGAAATGCATTACCGTATTCCACTCGCCGAAATCGTCTTCGACTTCTTCGACCAACTGAAGAGCCGTACCAAGGGGTATGCGTCGCTCGACTACCACGAGGATGGCGAACAGTCCGCCGATCTGGTGAAGGTCGACATCCTTATTCAAGGCGAGAAAGTCGATGCGTTCAGCGCCATCGTGCACCGTGACAAGGCGTACAGCTATGGCGTGATGATGACCAAGAAGCTGCGTGAGCTCATTCCGCGTCAGCAGTTCGAGATTCCCATCCAGGCTGCCATCGGTTCTCGAATCATCGCACGCGAAACCATCCGCGCCCTGCGCAAGGACGTGCTCGCCAAGTGTTACGGCGGCGACATCTCCCGTAAGCGTAAGCTGCTCGAAAAGCAGAAGGCCGGCAAGAAGCGTATGAAGATGCTCGGCCATGTGGAAGTGCCGCAGGAGGCGTTCATCGCAGCCCTGTCCACCGGCGAAGCGGGCAACGACCGCGACACCAAGGACAAGATTCGCGCCGCGCAGAAGTCCGAAGGCTGAGCCTTTCGTGACGTTCGAAATCTACATTCATGTTCCGTTTTGCTTACGTCGCTGCGGCTATTGCGACTTCAACACCTACACGGCCGTGGACATGGGCGCGGGCGCGTCACGCGGCAACTACGCGAACATGGTTATCCGCGAAATGGCGATTGTCCGCGATTGGCAGACAACGCACGGTATCAACGAGCCGAAGGTGGCAACCGTCTTCTTCGGCGGCGGTACGCCGACCACACTCAAGGCAAGCGATTTGGTCGCCATGCTGGATGCGGTACGCGCCACATGGGGCATCGCCGATGACGCGGAAATCACCACCGAAGCGAATCCCGACACGGTGAATGCCGACTATGTGAAAGAACTCGCAGACGGCGGTTTCAATCGTATTTCCTTCGGCATGCAATCCGCGGTACCGCATGTGCTTGCAACGCTCGACCGTACGCATACGCCGGAAAACGTCGCTGCCGGAATCGCAGCGGCCAATGCAGCAGGCATGCGTTCCAGCGTCGATCTGATCTACGGCGCGCCGGGGGAGAGCCTTGACGATTGGCGCACATCCGTCCGCACCGCCATCGATTTGGGCGTCAACCATATTTCCGCATATGCGCTCACCATCGCGCCGAATACGAAAATGGGACGACGGATCGCGGCGGGCACGTTGTCGAGACCGGACGATGACGACGAAGCGAACAAATACGAAATCGCCGACACGATGTTCACCGAAGCCGGCCTCGAATGGTATGAGATTAGCAATTGGGCTCGTCCTGGATACGAGTCGCAACACAACCTTGGCTATTGGAGGAACGTCGATTGGGCCGGTCTCGGTCCCGGTGCGCATTCGCATTATGGCGATTGCGAAGACGGCAAAGGATTGCGCTCCTGGGATATCGCGCATCCGCGATTGTGGGGCACCGCCATCAATGAGGGCAATGTGCCATGGGCCGGCAGTGAACGCATCACTGCCGACGAGGACATCGAAGAGACCATCATGTTGGGCCTGCGCATTCGTGAAGGACTCGACACCAGACAATTCAGCCACTTGATTCCTGAGCAAAAATGGAGTGAGCTTGAGCACGACGGGCTGATCACAATGCTTGATGGCCGCGCCATACCCACTTTGCGAGGCCGACTGCTCAACGACACCATCATCACGGAGCTGTTGGAAACACTGGACTGACCGGGTTAATGAGCATAAGTGAAGTGCGTGCGCATGAGCATGACATGCGAAGTATGCGTTCATGGGCTAAATCCTCTGCGAGGCATTGACAAAAATAGCCATTCGTTATATGGACACGTGCAACGTTGCCGACATAATGGCGCGGTATTCTAAACCACGCATTAAAGAACCGCAAGACTTTTCTTGCCCAAAAACATTGAAGGTGGTTTCGGTGACTTTCCACGCCCCGTTAGATCTGACGATCCATGATTCCCAAGGTATGTACGATCCTGGAGCCGAGCATGACGCTTGCGGCGTGGGTATGGTCACCACCCTCAACAAGCGTCCGGAACGCAAGATCGTCGATGACGCCATCGAGGTGCTGGTCAATCTGAACCATCGTGGTGCCGTGGGCGCCGAGGAGAACACGGGCGACGGCGCAGGCATTCTCATGAGTATGCCTGACGAATTCATGCGTGCCACCGCCGGTGTGGAGCTTCCTGAAGAAGGCCATTACGCCGCGGGCATCGCCTTCTTGGATCGCGACATCGCCACTTCCGGCCAGCAGGAGCAGGCCATTTCCAAGATCGTGCGCGAAGAGGGCCTCGAAGTGCTCGCATGGCGCGTCGTACCCACCAATCCGGACAGACTCGGCCTGCAGGCCCTGGCCAGCATGCCGGCGTTCAAGACGCTGATCGTGGCCGATCCGGAAGGCAAGCTCGGTGGCATCGAACTCGACCGCAAGACCTTCCGCATCCGTAAGCGCGTGGAACACGAGGTAGGCATCTACTTCGCGTCCCTGTCCGCCCGCACCATCACCTACAAGGGCATGCTCACCACCATGCAGCTCAAGCCCTTCTTCCTTGACCTGTCCGACGAACGCATGAAGGCGAAAATCGCCATCGTCCATTCCCGCTTCTCCACCAACACGTTCCCAAGCTGGCCGCTGGCACAGCCGTTCCGCCAGCTGGCGCACAACGGCGAGATCAACACCATCCAAGGCAACCGCAACTGGCTGTCCGCACGTGAAGGCCGACTGAGTTCCGAACTGCTCGGCGAATTCAAGCCGCTGCTGCCGATCGCCACCCCCGGCTATTCCGATTCCGGCACTTTCGACGAATGCCTCGAACTGCTGCACCTCGCCGGCCGTTCCATGCCGCACGCCATCTCCATGATGCTGCCGCCGGCATGGGAGAACAACGACCAGCTCGATCCGGACGTCAAGGCTTTCTACGAATACAACAACACGCTGATCGAACCATGGGATGGCCCGGCGCACATCATCTTCACCGACGGCACCCAGGTTGGTGCTCTGCTTGACCGTAACGGCTTCCGCCCGGGACGTTGGCAGGTCACCGACAATGGTTATGTCGTACTCGCGTCCGAAACCGGTGTGCTGCCGGAAGTCGCCGAGGAGCATATCGTCACCAAGGGCCGTCTGGAACCGGGCAAGATGTTCCTCGTCGACACCGACGAGGGTCGCATCATCCCCGACGAGGAAATCAAGAAGACTCTTGCCAGCCAGCACCCCTACCGCAAGTGGGTGGAAGGCAACTCCGTGGAATTGAGTCAGCTGCCCAAGCGCGAGCACGTCAACCACTCCGGTCAGTCCGTGCAGCGTCGTCAGCGCGCCTTCGGCTACACCGAGGAAGATCTGAAGCTGCTGCTCGCCCCAATGGCCAACACCGGCAAGGAGCCGCTCGGCTCCATGGGCAACGATACGCCGCTCGCCGCGCTGTCCAAGCACAGCCGCATGCTGTTCGATTACTTCACCCAGAAGTTCGCGCAAGTCACCAACCCGCCGCTCGACTGGGAACGTGAGAAGATCGTGACCAGCCTCGAATCCGCCATCGGTCCCGAGCCGAACCTGCTGGCCGATTCCGAACTGCACGCCAAGAAGATCCTCATCCCGCTGCCGGTGCTCAACTCCGACGAGATGGCACAGCTCAAGCGCCTCGACCGCGCCAAGATTCTCGGTGGCTATTACAAGCCATTCATCGTCAAGGGCCTTTACCAGGTGGCCGGCGGCGGACAGGCACTGAAGGACCGTCTTGACGAGATCTTCCAGGAGATCGACGAGGCGATTGAGAACGGCGCCAACTTCCTGGTGCTGTCCGACCGCGATTCCAACTATGCGTGGGGTCCGATTCCATCGTTGCTGCTCACTTCCGCAGTGCAGCACCATCTGCTGCGCCGCCACACGCGTACGCAGATCTCCATGGTGGTCGAAGCCGGCGATGTGCGCGAAATCCACCATGTGGCACTGCTGATCGCCTATGGCGCTGCCGCGGTGAACCCGTATCTGGCATTCGAATCCGTCGAAGACCTCTCCCGCAAGGGCTACCTCAAGGTCGACGCGGAAACCGCCGTGAAGAACCTGACCCGCGCACTGTCCACCGGCGTGCTCAAGATCATGGCCAAGATGGGTGTCTCCACCATCATGAGCTACCGTGGCGCGCAGCTGTTCGAAGCGGTCGGTCTCAACAAGGACGTCATCGACGAGTACTTCACCGGCACCACGTCCCGTGTGGGCGGCGTCGGCCTCGACGAGCTCGCCGAGGAAGTCGCCAGCCGCCATCGCGTGGCCTATCCGACCCAATGGACCGCCCGCCCGCACCGCAACCTGCGTACCGGCGGCGACTACAAGTGGCGTCGTACCGGCGAGGACCATCTGAACGATCCGGAAGCCATCTTCCTGCTGCAGCAGTCCACCCAGCGCGGCGACTACAACCTGTTCAAGAAGTACTCGAACCACATCAACGACACCTCCAACCGTCTGATGACGCTGCGTGGCCTGATGAAGTTCAAGTCCACCCGCAAGCCGATCGACATTTCCGAAGTCGAGCCGGCCAGCGAAATCGTCAAGCGTTTCTCCACCGGCGCCATGAGCTACGGCTCCATCTCCCAGGAGGCGCATGAGACGCTCGCCATCGCCATGAACACGATCGGCGCACGCTCCAACTCCGGTGAAGGCGGCGAATCCGAGGATCGTATCAACGATCCGCTGCGCTACAGCAAGATCAAGCAGATCGCTTCGGCACGCTTCGGTGTGACCAGCGACTATCTGGTGCATGCCACCGACCTGCAGATCAAGCTCGCCCAAGGCGCGAAGCCGGGCGAGGGCGGCCACCTGCCGGGAGCCAAGGTTCCGCCGTGGATCGCCAAGGTACGTCACGCCACCCCGGGCGTGGAGCTCATCTCCCCACCGCCGCACCACGACATCTACTCCATCGAGGATCTGAAGCAGCTGATCAACGATGCGAAGATGGCCAATCCGAAGGCCCGCATCCACGTCAAGCTCGTCTCCGAATTCGGCGTCGGCACCATCGCTGCCGGCGTGGCCAAGTGCCATGCCGATGTGGTGCTGATTTCCGGCTATGACGGCGGCACCGGCGCGGCTCCGCTCAACGCCATCAAGCATGCCGGCACCCCGTGGGAGATCGGCCTGTCCGAAACCCAGCAAACGCTGGTTCTGAACGGCCTGCGTTCCCGCATCACCGTGCAGTGCGACGGCGAGCTCAAGACCGGTCGCGACGTGGTGATCGCCGCGCTGCTTGGCGCCGAGGAATTCGGCTTCGCCACCGCCGCGCTGATCGTCGAAGGCTGCGTCATGATGCGCGCCTGCCAGAAGAACACCTGCCCGCAGGGCATCGCCACCCAGGATCCGGAGCTCCGCGCACGCTTCAAGGGCAAGCCGGAACATGTCGTCAACTTCTTCATGTTCATCGCCGAGGAAGTCCGCGAACTGCTCGCGCAGCTCGGCTTCCGCACGCTGGAAGAGGCCGTCGGCCATGTCGAATGCCTCGACCAGGACGAAGCCATCAAGCGTTGGAAATCCGACGGCATCGACCTGAGCAACGTGCTCATGCAGCCGGGCCCGGTTCCGGGAACCATCCTGCACAAGACGATCGATCAGAACCACGAGCTCGACAAGGCGCTCGACAACAAGCTCATCGAGCTTGCCCAGCCCGCCCTTGACAAGAAGGAGCCCGTGCGTATCGAAATGCCGATCCGCAACGTGTACCGTACGCTCGGCACCATGCTCGGCTATGAGATCACCAAGCGCTACGGCGAGGAAGGTCTGCCGGACGACACCATCGACATGACGTTCCATGGTGCCGGCGGCCAGTCCATCGGCGCGTTCATTCCGCGTGGCGAAACCATCCGCGTCTACGGCGAAGTCAACGACTACGCGGGCAAGGGCCTGTCCGGCGGCCGCATGGTGGTCCGTCCAGAGGACGGCATCACCTTCGATCCGCACGAGAACGTGATCGCAGGCAATGTCACCGGCTTCGGCGCGACTTCCGGCCAAATGTTCGTGGCCGGCCGCGCAGGCGAACGTTTCGCCGTACGTAACGGCGGCGCCACCTTCGTGGTGGAAGGCGTGGGCGACCACGGCTGCGAATACATGACCGGCGGTACGGTCGTGATTCTCGGCTCCACCGGCCGTAACCTCGGCGCGGGCTTCTCCGGCGGCAACGTGTACGTGCTCGACCTCGACATGAAGCAGGTCAACCCGGCGGCCGCCACCAACGGCGCGCTGCTGTTCGAGCCGCTTGACGCCGATGCCGACAAGCTGGTGCATGGTCTCGTCAAGCAGCATGCCGAAGAGACCGGCTCCGCCTTCGCGAAGGCCCTGCTTGACGACTGGGAAAACAGCGCCAAGCGATTCACCCACATCGTTCCGAAGCACTTCCTCGCCATGCAGAAGGCGATGAAGGAAGCCGAGGAGAAGAACATCGATTTCAATACGCCCGGCGTCTGGGAACAGGTGTACGAGCAGGTTATGGAAGGAGCGCGCTGACATGGGAGATCCTCGTGGATTCCTGAAGGTCCGTACCCGTCGCGAACTGGCCGAACGCCCCGTTGAAGAGCGAATCAAGGACTGGTTCGACGTTCACACCGAATCCGGCCTGCAGTCCTGGACCACCGAGCAGGCGGCCCGCTGCATGGATTGCGGAACCCCGTTCTGCATGAGCGGATGCCCGCTCGGCAACATCATTCCGGAGTTCAACGATCTGGTCCGTCAGGAGAAGTGGGAGGACGCGTACAACCGTCTGTCCGAAACCAACAACTTCCCCGAAGTGACCGGTCGCATCTGCCCGGCATTGTGCGAAGCCGCCTGCGTGCTTGGCATCCATCAGCCGGCCACGATGATTCAGAACGACGAACGCACCATCATCGATCAGGCATGGAGCCTTGACTACGTCAAGCCTCTGCCGCCGCAGCGTCTGACCGACCAGACCGTTGCCGTGGTCGGTTCCGGCCCATCCGGTCTCGCCTGCGCCCAGCAGCTCACCCGTGCCGGCCACACCGTGGTCGTATACGAGCGTGATGACGCCATCGGTGGTCTGATGCGTTACGGCATTCCGAACTTCAAACTCGACAAGCGCCTCATCGACCGCCGAGTCGAGCAGATGGAAGCCGAAGGCACCGTGTTCCGCACCGGCGTGGAAATCGGCAAGGACATCTCCTGGGATGACCTGCGTTCCCGCTACGACGCAGTGGTGGTTGCCATCGGCTCCACCGTGCCGCGTGACATGAAGATTCCAGGCCGCGGGCTCAAGGGTATCCATTTCGCCATGGAGTTCCTGCCGGACGCCACACGTCGCGTGTACGGTGTCAAGCCGGTCAACGACATCACCGCCGAAGGCAAGCATGTGGTGATCATCGGCGGCGGCGACACCGGTTCCGACTGCCTCGGCACATCCCTGCGCCAAGGCGCTAAGGACGTCACCGTGCTGCAGATCATGCCGCAGGAACCGAAGGAGCGTCCGGCCAACCAGCCATGGCCGACCTTCGCCCGCCTGTACAAGGAAACCTCCTCCATGGAGGAAGGTTTCGAAACGCAGCGCGCCGAATACGTGTACAACACCGACTCGGTCAACTTCGAGGGCTCCGACGAGGACAAGGCCAAGGTGAAGGTGGAGAACTCCACCGCCACCGAAGGCTTCGTCGCCGACGAGAACGGACATGTCACCGGTCTGAAGGTCGTCAACGTCGCTCCAGGAGAGAACGGGCCGTTCACCTGCCAGCCAGGCACCGAACGAGTGATTCCCGCCGATCTGGTGCTCATCTCCGTGGGCTTCCTGCACCCTGACACCACCACGCTGGTGGATCAGCTGCCGGTCGACCTTGACGGTCGAGGCAATGTGGCGCGTAACGACAAGTTCGCCACCTCCCAGGACGGCGTCTTCGCCTGCGGTGACGCCGGACGTGGCCAGAGCCTCGTCGTGTGGGCCATCTCCGAAGGTCGCTCCTGCGCTGCCGCGGTCGACGAGTACCTTACCGGCTCCACCGAACTGCCGGCACCGATCGTCGCTTCCAAGCGTCCGATGATGCTGCCGCGATAGACAACACTGTTGTAAGGGTATGAACGAGGTGGCCCGGCTCGCGAATAGTGAGCCGGGCTACCTGTTTTTCACCCAAAATGCGGTAAAGTAATCCCAGCACCATGCAACAAAGGAGTGACTAATGCCAAATCGCGCAGAACGACGTGCCCAAGCCAAGCGCAATCGCAGGGGAGTGCCACAGCAATACGACCAAACCCAAGGCCGCGCACGTTCCGGCATGTTGGACGAGTATCAGCTGCAGGAAAAGTCACGTCGTCTGCAGGACGGCACTGATGGGCCATGGAAGCCGAGTGCCAGTACGATCACGGAAACGGAAAACGTGCTGAACACCAATCCTGATTACAAGAATCCGAAGATGTTCAAGGCACCCCATTCCGTCCGCCAATGGTTCCGTGTGGCCAGCTGGGTGCTGATTGCGCTGTCGGCCATCGCCTTCCTCGTGGTCATGTGGCTGCCGTCGCATCCGATGTGGCTCATCTCCACAGTCGCCATCGTCTTCGCAGTCGGTGTGCTGAGCCTGTTCTTCACGGCCGGCAACCCGAAGCACAATCCGAATCTCGACCAAAACGGAACAGCCGTCTGATCACAAAAACGATGGAAAGCGGTGAGACAACCAGAAGCATTTGTCTCACCGCTTTTTCTATCGGATTTTAGGTATGCGCTACTTGACTTCGACTAACCGTAAAGGGTATGCGAGAATGCTGTTTCATCGTTTTTCAGAAAAAGAATGGAACTTTCTGAAAAACGATGAAAACAATGAGCGTTTTTCGTGTCTGATGTTTTACAGTAGAACAGGAAACGCTGGAAGACTCGAGGAGGAGATTACAGACATGAAGGTTGACATTCTATCGCGTGAATACCCGCCCAAGGTGTATGGCGGCGCGGGGGTGCATGCCGAAGAGCTTTCCAAGGTGCTGGCGGAACGTGTCGATGTGACGGTCCGCGCATTCGACGGGCCGCGCGCGGCCGCCGACATTCCCGCGATTCCCGGAACCGACCCGAAAGGGTCGCTCACGGTCGTCGGCTACGACGTGCCGAAAGAGCTTGAGGATGCGAACGGTGCGCTGAAGACGTTTGGCGTCGATTTGCAAATCGCCAACGACGTTGATGCCGACATCATCCATGCGCATACATGGTACGCATGCCTTGCCGGCTATCTCGCCAAAATGCTGCATGACACCCCATTGGTCATCACCGCGCACTCGCTTGAACCGTTCCGTCCATGGAAACGTGAGCAGTTGGGCGGCGGCTACAATCTGAGCTCCTGGGCTGAGAAAGACGCCTACGAGCATGCCGACCGCGTGATCGCCGTATCCGCGGGCATGCGTGAGGATATCCTCACCGCCTATCCGAACCTTGACCCGGACAAGGTGGTCGTAGTGCACAACGGCATCACCATGAGCCAGTTTGAAACCCCGGCGGATGACGATCCGGGCTGGAAGGTGTTCGAACGTTACAACATCGACCGCAGCAAACCGACCTTGCTGTTCGTCGGACGCATCACCCGTCAAAAGGGTTTGCCGTACCTGCTTCAGGCACTGCACTTCGTGGACCCGAACATCCAGGTCGTTCTGTGCGCCGGCGCTCCCGACACGCCGGAAATCATGGAAGAGGTCAAGACCGCCTTCGCCAAGCTCGACGAGGAACGCGGCAACATCATCTGGATTGAGGAGATGCTGCCGAAGCCGGAACTCAACGCACTCGAACATGGCTGTGACGCATTCATCTGCCCATCCATCTACGAGCCGCTCGGCATCGTGAATCTGGAAGCCATGGCATGCGGTCTGCCGGTGGTCGCCTCTGCGACCGGTGGCATTCCGGAAGTCGTCGTCGACGGCGAGACCGGATATCTGGTGCCGGTCGACCAACTGCATGACGGCACTGGCACCCCCACCAACCCTGACAAATTCGTGCACGATATGGCCGACGCCATCAACCGCATCATGGCTGACCCTGAAAAGGCGAAGCGGATGGGACAGGCCGGTTACGAGCGTGCCCGCGACCACTTCAGCTGGGAGTCCATCGCAGACAAGACCGTCAAAGTCTACGAGGACGTGCTTGCCGAACGGAAGTAGAACCGAACCTGTCTGATCGCGGATAACCGATCCGGCTGATCGATAGCCAGAATATTCCTGAAATGCCTCCTGTCGACGCACTATGCTGGCAGGAGGCATCATCGCATCCAAGTGGTTTGTGAAAATGGAGGGGACCATGAACGAACAGAGCATCGCGTTGAAACTGGACGATGTGGAATTCCGTCGCCGCAGGCGCGTAATTCTCACCAAAGTTAATCTGGAAGTCAAAAAAGGCGAGAAATGGGTGCTGTTCGGTCCCAACGGCATCGGCAAATCCACGTTGGTGCAGATGATGAGCACCCGTGGATTCCCATCCGAAGGCACAGTCGACATTCTTGGAAACCGTCTGGGCAAAGTGAACGTGTTCTCCTACCGCAACCGCATCGGTTTGAGCTCGGCCGAACTCGGACGTGCGTTCCCACCGCAGGAAGATCCTCTTGACGCCATCGTGACGGCGCTGACCGCAACCACCGGCCGTTGGCGCGACACCTATACTGACGAGGATTACGCCAAAGCCCGCTCATTGATGCGTGAATTCGGCATCGAATACCTGGAAGGCAAGATGATGTTCAAGCTTTCCGAAGGCGAACGCACTCGCGTGCTTATCTGCCGTGCGTTGATGGCGGATCCCGATTTGCTGATTCTTGACGAGCCGACCACGGGTCTTGATTTGGGTGGGCGTGAGATTGCTTTGCGTGCGTTGAGTCGTGTTGGTGCGGAGCAGTCTGACCGCGCCGTGATTCTGGTGACGCACCGTCTTGAGGAGATTCCGCAAGGCTTCGACCATGTGGCGATCATGGGACGTATCACCGGCAACGAGGCGGACGCGTATGCGGATAATGTGGCCGGCAACGATCCGGCGCCGGGCACTATCGTATATACGGGTGATTTGGAGCATGGTTTTACTTCTGAACGGTTGAGCCAGGTGTTTGGATTGGATTTGAAGGTCACGCATGCGAATGGTCGTTGGAACGCGTACGCGGTGTGATGTTGATATCGCCGTCACATTGCCGTCGCTTCGTGCCGTCTGCCGGTATGACGGCGGATACGGTAGCATAGGTTCGTTGCTGTCCGTGGAATAATGCGGTCTGCAATCGTAAGCCATAGTCGTGAAATCGCATACTGAACGAACGTACGAAGGAGCGTGAACCATGCGTCGAGGGCCGCTTGCCGCCGGTGAAAAAGTGCAGTTCACGGACCGCAGGTCGAATAAAATCACCGATCAGCTGGTGCCGGGTGGTGTGACGCAGACCTCGCATGGCATCATCCTGCATGATGATGTGATTGGCCAGACGGAAGGATCCGTTGTCGTGACGGTGAGTGCGAAACGTGAGGCTCAGGTCAACCAGACGCATCCGGAACGCGACGCGAACAAGCCGTGGAAGGGGACGCGTGCCATCGGTGGTTGGGAGTTCGCCGTCATGCGTCCGCGCTTGGCTGACTATGTGCTGTCCATGCCGCGTGGCGCGCAGATCATGTATCCGAAGGACATCGCGCAGGTCATCCAGCTCGGTGATATTCGTTCCGGTATGAACGTGCTGGAATCCGGAGCCGGTTCGGGCGCGATGAGCATCAATCTGCTGGATGCCGTGGGGGAGGGCGGAAGCCTCACCACCATCGAGATGCGTTCGGAATTCGCGCGCGTCGCCGAAGCCAACGCGACGGTTTACTTTGGCGAACGTCCCGCATGGTGGGATTTGAGGACCGGCGATTTCGATTCGGTCGCGGCTGGTTTGCCGGAACACTCCTTCGACCGCATCATGCTTGACATGCTTGACCCGTGGAACCGTCTTGAACAGGCGTATCGCGTGATCGCGCCTGGCGGCGTGCTCGTCGCGTACGTCACCACCACCACGCAGTTGAGCCGTCTTGCCGAAGCGTTGCGCGAGGCCGGCTGCTGGACCGAGCCGGACATTCAGGAGACTTTGGAACGTAATTGGAAGGCGCAAGGACTGGCCATCCGCCCCGATCACCAGATGATTGGACACACCGGTTTCCTCATGGTTTCTCGCGCGATGGCTCCGGGCTTCCAGGCGTTGCGTAAACGCGACCGTGCCACGAAGGACACGACGACCGACATCGATTCGTTGACGCTCGAGGAGCGTGCCGAACAGCTTGAGGATCTGGAATTGCGTGACATTTCCGATCGCAAGCTGCGCAAGGTGCTGCGTGACCTCGACGCGCAGGTCGAAGCCATAAAGGAGTAGATTTAGAGCGTTTCATGCCATGTCCCAGCGGAAAATCTGAGACAATGGACATTAGACATTTGAAATGCGGCGCTGGAACCGGATCGGAGCGTGCGATTATGGGAACGAGCCTGAAGAAGGTCGCCAAAAAGACCAAGGAATACAAGTATGTGCTGCTGGCGATGCGCCACGCCAAAACCGAGCCGTTCGGCGGCAACGGCAGCGACGTGGGACGTGAGCTCACCGACAAAGGACGTAAGCAGGCCAAAACCGTGGCCAAAGGATTGGCGGCGTTCAAAATGGTGCCCACTCGCATCGCATGCTCCAGCGCCACCCGCGCCCGTCAGACCTGCGATCGCATGCTCAAGGTGTTCGGCGACGATCCGAAAGTCGACTACCGGCAAAGCCTGTACGAAGGCGGCGTGCAATCCGTGTTCGACGAGCTCGCGCAAACCAAGGAAAAGCATCGCACGCTGCTCGTGCTTGGCCACGAACCGACCATTTCGATCGCCTGCCAATGGCTGGCCAGCACCGAATCCGATCCGACGTTGCTTGACCTGCTGAATCTCGGCATGTCCCCGGCCTCGATCGCCGTATTCGGCTCGAACGAGCCATTCAACCAGTGGCAGCTGCACAGCGGCGAACTCATCGCGCTGCTTACCGCCAAAGACTTCGAGTAGGGCTTGCGTGTTCCGGGCTGATTCGGAACGATGAGCATTCCGCAGAGTGCTGTGATTTGACTTCAAGCGGCTTCAAGGTTGTATGGTGCTTTCTGAACCGATGTTCAGAATGATGGATAGGAAAGCCCATATGAACAATCCCAGTGCGTTCCCTCTTGGGGAACCAAATGACGGTTTCGCCCAGTATTTCGACGGACAGAGCTGGCTTGCGCCGGTACTTGACGCGCCTGAAGTGTCAATCCACAATGTGACGTTCGAACCTGGATGCCGGAACCACTGGCATATCCACCATCACGCGGCCCAGATTCTCATTGCGGTCGGAGGGCGTGGCTACTACCAGCTTGAGGGCGAAGAGCCGAAGGAGCTTGAACCGGGACAGGCCGTCCGTATTCCGCCGGATGTTAAGCATTGGCACGGCGCCGCCCCTCACGAAGCTTTCAGCCATTTGGCGTTCATGATTGCGGATGGCACGGGCGACGCGACGAATGAATGGCTGGAACCCGTGGACCCCGACGCATACGGGACATTGCGTTAAATCCGCTTGCCGGGCTGTTCTGCATTATTGATCCATAAACATAAATGTGTGAATATAGACGGCATACGGACTGCGTTATAAGGACAGTTAATACGCGCCACACTATGCCGGTATGACGCCGAATCGTTGAAATACTGCGGAAACGTAGACGGCAGTAAGGCTTGTATGGTGCCGTGCGCGCGTGACGCTGATACGAGTTTTCCCGCCGAAAACGGCGTTTTACGCCCACTTAGAGTGTGATTTAGAGTGGACTCCCTGACACGGGAGGACAGTCATGGCGGGCAAGACGAAAAACAGGAGGACCGGGGGATCCGGAAGCGTGTTCCAGGACTCCAAAGGACGATGGCACTTCCGCAAGGACATGGGAACCGACCCGGCGACCGGACGCAGACGCCCGCCGATCGAAGCCACCGGCATGGTGAAAAGCGAGGCGCGCGCCCGTTTCCAGGCAAAGATAGCGGAATGGGAGCGGGACGGAAGACTGCCCACCAAGGACGGCCCGAAAACCGCGGACTACTTCGAACGGTGGATGGAGGAGCACAGGACCGCCGTCAACCCCACCACCTGGCGCAACGAATCCAGCTGGATGCGCACCATGAACGCGATCATCGGGAACATCCGCCTCAACCGGCTCACCGCCGACGACATCAACGGCATGTGCGGGAGACTGCGTCGCACACGCAAAAGCAAGACCGTCAACACCTATCTCGCAGTCCTCGGCGCCATGCTCCGAACCGCGAAACGGGATGGACTCATCGCCGACGACCCGATGGAAAACGTCGGACGAATGCCGGAGGACCGGTACGAACGCCCCATCCTCGACGTCGCCGACCCAGCGAAGGTCATCGAGGCCGCGCTCGCCGAGCCCGATCCGGCGGTCGCCGTGTTCGACAGTCCGGACGAGCGTGAGAAGTGGGCACTCATGTTCGAACTCGCCTTCACCACGGGCATGCGGCCGGGGGAGAGGTATGGCCTGATGCCCTACCAGCTGGAACTGCATCATGGGATCCCCGTCATCAACGTGTGCCAGCAGGCCAAGCCGATACCAGCCGGCGCTACGATCCCGGATTGGATGGAAGCCGAGCATCTGGATGGGGCGATCTGGCTGACCAAACCGAAGACCGCCAAAGGTGTGCGGACGGTTCCCATTCCGCAGGGGCTTTGGGACCGGCTTTGGGCGCATATCGTCAAATGGGGCGTGCCGTCCCATGGATTGGTGTTCACCAATCTTTACGGCCATCCCATCAGACGGGACAACGAGGAGAAGCGTTGGCGCCGCGCCCTGAAGATGGCGGGACTGCCGTACGTCGACATCTACAGCGCGCGGCACTGGCTCGCCACCGAACTCGCCGCCGCCGGCGCGAGCGACGAGGAGCGCACCGCCATCATGGGCCACACCGACATCCACACCACCAGCGTGTACACGCATTGGAGGGAACGGCGGCTCGCCAAGACGCTCGACGCCGCCCTGCCAGACCTCCGCGACGGCCAGTGACGGACGACGACGGCTTTTCCGCAACACGAAAGAGTATTGACACACCCCGCGCTCGCCGTATGCGGGTGGCCGGGGTTTGGATTATCGGGTTGCGATTTGGTTTATTCGAGCGATGTCGTCCCGTCCGTAGGGCATTTAGCCACATCGTTGCCGTCGATGCTGAGCGTCATCTGCCAATCCATGGACGTTCCACGCATCGCTGTGTCCGGAACAGACGTTGAGAAGACCGACTTGTCATCCGAGTTGTTCCAACCCGGATAGTTCAGGTTCTTGCTCGTCTGCATGTTGAACACGCTTCTGTTGGTCTCCCCGGATGACACGTAGTTGGATAGCTGCACCATCCAGGAGTCGCCATCCTCGTTGGTGAGCATCAGATCATACGAATAGAATTCATCCGGCTTGATCTGGTCATTTCCGGGTATCTCCACGCCGAGATATCCGGCGCTCGTATCGAGCTTCACACTCGGCAACCGCGGGTCACTGCCCTCGCAGGATCCAGCCAGACCATCCGCAAGCGGAGAACCACCATCACCATCGGTGGAATCCTGCGAATCGTCTCCGGAATCTTGCGAGTTGGTTTGACTATTGGCGCTTGCCGGCTGGTTGGATGTGGTCTGGCTGCCGCATCCTCCGGCCAGTGCGATTAGGAACATGATGGCGAGCATTGCGGCGATCGCCTTTTTTGTGGTTTTCATGGGTATGTAAAATAAGTGGTTGGAAAATGATTGAAAGCTGATCCGATTAACGGGCTAATACAACCATAATTCCAACCAATGGTTTTACAAACGGCATTTAGCGATCCCCAACCACTTATTCACCATTTCCGACAAGACAGTCGAAGTCGATCAGTTGAAGTTGCTCTACGAACTTCTCCAAATACGAGACGACTCCCTCGTCGTTCACGAATAGCAGCCTATCCTGCGTCAGTCTGCCTGATTTGTCCTGCGGGTAGCGAAGGCTGATGCCGTCGTTGTCGATTTCGGCAACGGCTTTTACAAAAGCACCCATGTTCTTGATGGCCCTATTGTCCTCACGGCACCTTTGCCTCGGAAACCTCGAAAGCAAAGAGTTCCACAGGCTCGTAAGGTTGTGGTCTTTCTTAGGCTCAGCCCCACACCTTTTTATCGCCCTCTTGATTGCAAGCTCAATACAGTGCCTTGTGAGGAACATCACTGGAATCGCGTAGGAATGCTCCAGCATCACATACATGCCCGGCCTGTCGATCGCTCTCCTCCCGGCGGCCGCAAGCTCCTTGGCGGCATTGAGGAAGGATTGAATGAACTCATCGTCGAATCTATCGGCTTTAAGCTCGTCCTTCATCAAGGCAGATAAGTCCAACAGCGAGAAATTCCTCAAAGTGGGGTCGCTGAAGCCATCCATCTGAGGCTTCATGACCTGTTGGCTCATGTATTTAGGAAACACATGGTCATTGAACACGCTCTCCATCAGAGAACCTCACCCGTTTTCACGTCTATCTCTCGTTCACGTAGTCGAACGCGGACTTCTCGGCCATGGTTGGACCTCTCTGTTGATAGATGATTCCAACCAATGATTTTACAACTTGTTTGAGTGCATTTTCAGTCTTGTCAACCAGATTTTTAACAACCAAGGTTATTTAATTCGGCCAACTGAATAATTAACGAATCCAACCACTTATTTTACATACCCGTTTTCATTTGCTGTCTCTCTTTCCCTGATGGCGTTAGAAAAACGCACCCAACCGCAAAAGTCGTGGATGGGTGCGTTTTTTATGTCGAATAAGTTGTCACTGCTTGTCGGAGGCACTGCAGTACACGTTGGCGTTGTCGCCGGTCGCTTCCTGGTGTGAGACCTGCTTGCCGTCCACGGTGATGGTGCAGGTCACCTGCGTGTCGGCTGGAGTCTCGTTATCTATGTCGAAGGACGGATAGGCGCTGAGCGTCCAGTCCTTCTGGGCGTCATCGCCGGTGATGGTCTTCTCCCATTGGCCAGCGGCGGTCTCGTTGCTGGTGCCACCATCCTTGCCGTAGGTCACTTCTGCGTTGCCGTTGCTGATGGTCACCTGCAGCTTCAGCTCCTTTGCGCCTTCGTTGACGATGCCTCTCTTGAGGTTGTCGGATTCGTGCTGCGCTTTCTTGCTCGCCTCGTCGATGCTCTTGCTCGCATTGTCCACGGCGGCACCATATACGGATTGCGTGTAGAGGACCACTCCGCCGCTGATGAGGGAGATGATGACTGCCGCGATGACCAGTCCGCGGCCCTTTTTCTTTCCGTTCTTCCTGGTGGCATACAGTGCGAAGCAGCCGAAGATGATGCCGGCAATGGCGAAGGCGAACGCCACATTGTTGACGATCGGAATCCACGAGAGCACGAGTGCGATGACGCCGAGAACGAATGCGGTGATGCCGAGCGCGCTCATATGCTTCTCCTCGGCCGGCTGCCGGTAGGGCTGCTGCATCATCGGCTGCTGCGGCTGCTGGAAATGCGGCTGTTGCGCGAATGGCGGTTGTTGCGCCGGCTGCTGTTGTGGAACCGGTTGCGGCTGGAACTGCTGCGGATTTGGATTGTTGTTGGTCATTGGATTCTCTTTTCTTCTCTGGCGACCATGCCGGTCACTCCATCGTACCACCATGAACAATCGCTTGGTGGTATTCACTGCATACACACGCCGGAATCGTAGAGCAGCTGCCGATAATCTGACAGTACTTGGATGGTGACACCTAATTCCACGGCCATCATCCACGTATTGCCCTCGTACACCTGCTCCACCATCCCATAGTCCACGGGACTGATCAATGTCAGCGCGGTCTCCCTGCGGCAACGGCGCTCGCACTTCAATCCATACTGCGTGCCGCATCCCGAATCGTGGTGTTTCGCATGGATGAGCTCATGGCAGAGGGTGCAGCGGCGCTGGCGCTGGTTGAGCCAGTCAGCCAGCAGGATGAGTCCGTGCCGGTCGTCGTACAGACCGCATATGTCGTTCGGCAGTTCTGCCGATTCGACGGTCAGCCCCATCTCTCCGGCCCGCATATACAGGCGCGCGATCTCGTTCCCTCTCAATGCCCTCTTTTCTTCGCTGTTTCCTCGTGCGGATGATTAACGTCCGTCGTACACCTGCCCGTCGGACGGCATGGCGCGAAGAATGAACTCACCCATGCCGGGAACGGTGAAGGCGACCTTCCCATATTCCGGCGAATAGATCAGGCCAAGCTTGATCAGTTTGTCGCGTGTCATGGAGATTTCGCCCGTTGACTTCCCGAGCCGATCGGCAACCTCGGCAGTCGAACTTGGGGATTCAGTTCCGATCTTGGCCATGGCTGCCAGGTATCGTCTCCCTGTCGGTGTGGTCCTCTGCCATCTTGCCGAATATAGGCCATCATCCAGTTCGGCTCTGGCGCACGCTTCGCTCTTCGTCACGGCCTGCAGTGGTATGGGGTTCGATCCGGAGGCGTTCCATGCGGCCTTACCGTATGCTTGGATGAAATAGGGGTAGCCACTGCTGACCTTGATGAGCTCGTTCAGCGCGTCGTCGGTGAACGGTCGTCCGTTCCGCCTCGCCGGTTTCTGGAAGCCTTCGGCGGCGTCGGCGTCGCTCAGCTGTCCGATGGTGCGGTATTCGAAGAGGCGTTCCGCATATGATCTCGATTTGCTGAGCACTCCTGGGAGGTTGGGCAGTCCTGCGCCGATGATGTAGAACGGAAGCGATCTCTGACCCATCTTGTGCTGGATGGACATGAGTGTGCCCAAAGGTTCGTCCGCCATTTCCTGAAGTTCGTCGATGAATAGATAAAGACCGGAGTTGCTTTTCCTTAATTCCGTGGTGATGGATTCTATGAGCAGCTCGAGCTTGAACGGGTTCTCGCTTGTCTGCGCAGAACTTTCCCTGGAGACGCTCGCGCTTAGACCGAAGGCGCCGAACGACATCGACTTGATGTTCGATATCACATCGCCCAATCTTTTCTTCAGGCCACCCACCAAGTGTATTTTCATCGCAGCCAGGTTTATCTCATGGAAGATGGCCTCGTAGTCATCGTCGGGATTCCCGCTTGACTCTATCTTCGCGGTAAGCATGTTCTTCCCGGCTGCCATCTCCTGGAGCTTGACGAGAAGCACCGTCTTGCCGACGCCGCGGAGGCCGCTGAATATGATTCCCCTGTCGAGATTGTTCAGCTTGGTGCGGGCGATCATGCGATCGACGATCTCAAGATCCCTCTCCCTGCCCACGAGCTCCGGCGGCTGCATGCCGGCACCGGGCATGAACGGATTGAGTTCCTGGCGCAGCAGTTCGTTCTCCATGGTCAATCAGCCTCCAGATATAAAGAAAATAACTGCTTATAAATACTTATAAATGATTATAAAGCCTTATAAACGGCTATGAATCATGCTCAGTCCGTCTCGTAGTTCTCTGTTGCGTTTCAGCTCACTCGTCCGGCGTCTCGGCTTCGAGACGTGCGTTCGGATCCCTGTTTGCGGCCATGTCATAGTCTTCGGGGTGCGCGGCGATACGGTCGATGAGATCATCGGTGATCTGGGATTGGCGCTCGCGGGCTTCGTAGGCGCGGGCGGCCTCGCTGCCGAGTGCGCGTGTGTAGATGTCGAGGCTGGTGAGCCCGAATGTGGAGGCGATGTGCTCCACGTCGGATGTGTTCAACGGTGCCTCATAGCGCATGCGCTTGTACCAGTAGTTGTTGCTCAATCCGCTGGAATCAAAGAATTCGTCTATTGTGATGCCGCTATTTTTCAACAGTTGTCGACATACATCGATGATTCTTTTGCTGTCTTCGGTGACTTCGTTTTTAGATCCTCGTGCCATGCCTGAAGTCTATCTAAATAAGTAGATTTTGTAAAGAACCTATATAGGTAGACACATTGAATCACCTAAATAGGTAGATTGAGAGTTGTCGCAATGGAACGGACCAACCAGAAAGGAGCGGCAACCGATGAGCGAAACGGAAACCATCGCAAGGAACCTCAGCGGCGAGCTCGCACGCCACCGCAAGACGCAGGCCGCGCTCGCCAAAGAACTTGGGGTGAGCGAGCAAAACATTAGCAAGCGATTGCAAGGCGAAGGGTCGTTCACCACCGAACAACTCGAGAAAGCCGCCGCAATGCTCGGCATGAGCCTCTACCAGCTCATGATCAAGCTCCTCCAACCAATCGACGGCATCAAACAGATCAAGCCATGAGCAGCGCTCGCCGACGCATGAATCGAAGGGAGAATCCAATGAACAATGAAATCCAGCAATTCGATTTCAAGGGCGCATCATTGCGCACCTTGACCGATAAGGCGGGGGAGCCTTGGTTCGTCGCCAAGGATGTGTGCGACATCCTCGGCCACTCAAACGTGAGCATGGCGCTTGATCGTCTCGATGATGACGAACGGTCTAAGTTCAACTTAGGGCGTCAGGGTGAGACAAACATCGTCAACGAAGCCGGCCTCTACGTGCTCGTGCTTGGCTCCCGCAAGCCGGAAGCTCACGAGTTCAAGCGTTGGGTGACACATGAGGTGCTGCCCCAGATCCGCAGGACCGGCGGCTACATTCCCACCACAGACGTGGATGATGACATGACCATCCTCGCGAAGGCCGTGATGATCGGCCAACGCACCATGGAGGCGCAGAAGCAACGCATCGCCGAACAGCAGACGCGCATCGTGGAACTGGAGCCGAAAGCGCGGTTCGCGGACGCCGTGGCCGCGTCCGACGGCACGTGCCTGGTCGGCGAGCTCGCGAAGATGCTCCGGCAGAACGGGATGGATATCGGCCAGAACAGACTGTTCCGTCTTCTTCAGGCTGACGGGTATCTCGGCAAGTCCGGTTCGAATCGCAACGTGCCGACACAGCGTGCGATGGACCTCGGCCTGTTCCGCATCAAGGAGACCACCGTCACCCATGCGGATGGGCACACCACGGTCAGCCGCACTCCGAAGGTCACGGGCAAGGGGCAGCGCTATTTCATCGACCGGTATTGGGGTCGCGCTCAGCCGACGTTGGAAGCGGGTGCGTGATGAGCGTCAGTCAATTCGCGTGCCTATCGGGTCAGCTGCTGTGCGTGGTCGTGTTGCTTTGCGCGATTCTCTTGAAACTTCTGACCGTGGTCAAGGTGCTTCATGACATTCTCTGTGCGATTCGTTCAGCCCAGACGCAGATCGAACTTAGTCCCCTTGCGAGAAATCGTGGGGAATTTTGGACAAGGGCCAGGTCTTTGTTTTCCCGTGGCCGATGAACGGCTGCTGCCGCCAGGTGATCGTCACCGAAGCGCCTTCGGGAGGTGTGTAATGCAGGTACTTATGGCCATTTTCCTCGGTCTCCGATTCCTTCACCTTGATTCGCGCGTACACGCAGCCGCCAGTGGCGACAAGAGAGTTGAAGCCTTTCCGCCGTGATCCATAAGGGGTTTCGGGACTGTGGGTGGCCGTTGCATGCACGTCGGTGGCGGCTCCGTTGCCCACATTGACGATCTTGACCAGAAGGCACGGAGGATTTCCGTATCCGCATTCGACCACATAGGGCTGCCACTTCGGCCTACTTCGATATGCGAAGTTCCAAGCCATAGCTCCTCCGGTAAACAACGCGGTCAAGCCTTCCAAACCATAACTGATCCAATCCATAGTTCTTCTCCTAACTGTTCGGCCCGCACGTCGCAAATGCGGGATGACACCGATTTTAGGAGAGAGCCGGGCGGTTCTCCTAACGCCGCCCGGCATTACACACGCAAAGGAGGCGCGTGATGGTCTTGCAGAACGAGCTCAAGGATGCGAGCCGTATCCCGTTGAAGGACAGGCTCGCATGGACACTCCCGCAGGCCGCGAGCCTGTACGGAATCGACTACGACGGCCTCCGACAGGCTGTCAACCAGGGCGACATAGACACGTTTCGTCCGCCAAGCAAACGAGGAACGCCTTCCCGCCGTCACATCAGACGCGAGGAAATGGACCGATACGTCAAATCGTTGGAGGAGTAAGCATGAACGACATTCGCAAGGAGCTGTGATGGCACTCAGGAGAATCGACGCGGAAACGCTGCTGACACCACCCGCGCCGCCGAAGGACATGGTGATCATGTTCGGCTTGACCGGCTACGCGATTCGCGTCACGGGCAAGGGCGCCAGCCTCATGGAACTCGACGTCGACGGAAGCCGCGAGCTGGCGAGCATCGGAAAAGACCAGGCAAGGACATTCATTCAAAAAATCGGAGGCGCAAGATGACGGACAACGATTATCGCATCGAGGACAGGTTCGAAAAGGGGAGGCCGAACTACACGCTCAGGCGTTTGAAGTTCGCGCTGGCCGTGGTCGGTTTGGTCGTGAGCGTGACGCTTATGCTCACCTGGCATGGCGGCGGTCTGACGGGCGCGCTTGTGGTGGAGGGCGTGTATCTGGCCACGGTCCTGTGGCTGACGGTCAGGTTCGCTCCGCGCGATGACGTGGATGGCGACGTCTGACCGTATCCGCCGGCGTACAAGGACGCGGACGGATGGCGGAGGCGTGTGTCCTTTCTTCTCACATTGCATTTCACGCATTCACTCTCACGTCTTCCGCCGTCATGCCGTCCGCTGCGGGTTCGAATCCCGCCGCCGGCGCTTGGCCGGACCGTCAACGCCGCCCGCATCCCCGTTTCGTTCAGCTTTCTTGGGGTTGTGGGAACGATGGGCGTGCTTCTTTGCTGTCATGGCGCCCAGCGGTCCGGCTTATATCAATCAATCTCGTATCAATCAATCAAGGTCAAGGGAGGAACCGATGAAGGAGATTCTGCCGCATTGGCATTTCAGTCCGAACGCTCCGGTCAAGGACGTCGGCATGAAGGGGATGACGCGTGGCGACAGGGCGGTGGCTGAGGCGTGCCGTCGGGCGATGGAGACCGAGGCGTGGAAGGAGCTGGAGATCTTGGAATCGGTGGGCGTGCGGTTCACCGGACTGGTGGGCCGGTTCGTGTCCGAGGTGGCGTCTCCCGTGTTGGAGGTGATGCCTGGTGACAGTTTCCATCAGGGCGCTGCCGCGCAGTTGACGCACATGGTGAAGACCAGGGATGGTGGCGAGACCATCCGCATCATCAAGACTCTCGCCGTGAAAGGTAGGTTCTGATGGCTGGTGAGACGATCATCGCGGTGGTGGGCAATCTGACCGCGGATCCGGAGTTGAGGTCGACGAAGAACGGTCGGAGCGTGGCTGGGTTCACGATCGCGTCCACTCCTCGCACGTTCGACAGGCAGTCGAATCAGTGGGTCGATGGGGATGCGTTGTTCCTCCGCTGCACGGTGTGGTGTGATCTGGCCGAGCATTGCGCCCGTTCCCTCGCCAAGGGCATGCGTGTGATCGCCCAGGGAAGGCTGACCCAGCATTCGTGGGAGGACGAGCAACATCAGAAGCGCACGAGCGTGGAACTGCAGGTGGACGAGATCGGCCCGAGCCTGCGGTATGCGACCGCGCAGGTCGTGAAGGCTCAGCGTGGCACGGCTGGCGCGTATGGCAATCCCGCGACGAGTCCCGCCGGATATACGGGCGGCTCGACACAGCAGACCACGCAGCTGCCTCCTTCCGACCCGTGGGGAGCGCCCGTACAGCAATCGTCGTCGTTCGGCGAATTCGGCAATCCAGCCGACACCGAACCGGAATTCTAAGGAGGAATCATGGGCATCACCATAGAGGAACTACGCGTCGAGGACCTGCATCCGAATCCGCACAATCCACGCAAACGTTTGGAGGACGTGGACGAACTGGAGGCCAGCATCCGCGTGCAGGGCATCAAACAGCCGCTCCTGGTCACGCCGACAGGCGAGACCGACATCGACGGCCACATGCAGTACCGCGTGGTCATCGGCCACCGCAGGCTCGCCGCCGCCAAACAGGCCGGACTGGAATCCGTGCCGGCGATCATCGAGGAAATGGACGCGAAACGGGAACGCGAGGTCATGCTGGTCGAGAACTCGCAACGCTCCGATTTGACGCCCATCGAGGAGGCCGACGGTTATCAGGGGCTCCTCGACCTGGGCGTGGGCGTCAAGGAGATGGCCGAGAAGACTGGACGCAGCGACCGGTTCGTGCGCCGACGGTTGAGGATCGCCCGCATTCCGCAGGAGACGCGTAACGTGGCGGCCGATTTCAGCCAGATGAGTCTCGACCAGCTCGACAGGCTCGCGGAATTCGAGTCCGACCCGGACATGCAGCGCGAGCTCGCCCGCGCCGACGATTTCGACTGGGCCTACCGGCGGCTCTCCCGGGAACGCCGTAAAGCCGCATGGCACGACAAGGCGCAGAAGGCGCTCGCCAAAGCCGGAATCAAAGTCGAAAGCTTCCCAGACGGAAAGAACTTCTGGAACTGGCATCCGTACGGATACCGGGCCGGACGCATGATATCCGACATCGAAACGGACTTCTGGACCTCGTTCACCAGGGAATCCGATTGGCCGTCCGCACGTGTGTACGAGAATTCCGCGTTTGATGAGTTCTGCACGTACCTGCCGGTTCCCGCCGACGAGCTCGAAAAAGACAAAGCCAAGACCGACGAGGACAATGCCATCAAGGCACGAGGCAGGGAACTCAACCGACAGGCCCGCGAATTCGAAGCGATCGCCAAAGCCAACCGCACCGCATGGCTGAAACACAACCTCCGCGCACTCACCCACGAACACGCGGAAACGGGAATCTGCAGGCTCGCGCTCGCTGACACTGTCGGCTGGAGGAGCGTGTTCCCGTACCAGTCTTACAAGGGCGAGGGCGTCATCAGGGAGCTGATCGCGTTCGGCTGGAGCCTGCCGATCACCGAGCATGACGACGAGCACTGGTCGCTGGAATGCAAGGAGAACCTCGACTCGATCCGCATGGTGCTGAAGGACAGGCCGCTGCGCATCCTCGATGTTCTGGCCGCCCGCTGGGAGTCGAACATCGGCTGGAACTACTGGCGCCAACGGCATGGCGTGGACGATATGGGCATCTGGTACGACGTGCTGGAACGCATCGGCTACAAGGTCAGCGAAGACGAGAGGAAGGCGCTCAAGGGAGCGTACCTCGGTGGAGGAGATGACGAATCATGAGTATCCAAGCGTTGACATGGGTTATCTACGGTGTAGCGCCGGACATCAAGCACGCGGATTTCCGCACGCTTCTCGTGCTGGCCGACCATGCCGATCCTCAAGGCATGGGAGCGTATCCGAGTAGGAGCACGATCAGCCGGTTGACCGGATACAGCGTGCGTACGGTCTCCTATGCGTTGAAGAGTCTCGAATCCTCTGGACTGATCAGCAGGGGAGACCAGCGCATCGTGTCTGGCCTCGGCGGATACAAGCCGACCGTCTGGAACCTCAACATGAGCAGAGGTGCAAAAACTGCACCTCTCAAAAACGCCGAAACACCAGTGCAACACGACTGCACGCCAGCAGTGCAAACAGACTGCACACCAGCAGTGCAAACAGACTGCACACCAGCAGTGCAAGCAGGGGTGCAAAAAACACGGACAGGTGTGCAAACAGGTGTGCAACATGATTGCACAAGAACCATATCTAAGGAAGAACCGTATATAGAACCTAGAGAGAGTAACGCGCGCGCGAGAAAACAAATCCCAATACCAGCCGACTGGAAACCCTCTGAGGAACACCGGGCGCTCGCCGACCGGCTCGGCGTCGACTGCGACATCGAAGCCGACAAATTCCGCGACAGGGCCCTCGACTCAGGAACCAGATCAGCCGACTGGAACGCGAAATACCGCAACTGGCTCGTCAAAGGCAAGGAACGCGGATTCGCCACACTAAAGGATTCCAACGCTCGCCGACGGTATACGTGGGGCAGCGAAGAGGTCAAACGCGTACTCGGCCCGATCGCCTGCGAGGGCACGGACACGTACATGGAGCTCGCATGCAAGGTCGCCGACCTGCTCAACCAGGGCGTGGACCCGGACATGCTGCGCCGTCAGCTCGCGAACGTGCCCGGCGACGTATTGGCCGAACAATTGTTCGAACAGGAGGCGGCGGCATGAACGCCATGACCATCGCACACATGGCCGGCATCCTCACCTCGGCCATCCAAGCCGCCGACCGATTGGAACTCGACGCGCTCAAAGGCCCAGCGCTCGCCGATATGGACCTTGACCTCGTCCGCGATATCAAACGCGACTGCTCGACCTGCATCAGCCTGCTCGATCAGTTCGGAAGGGAGCGACGATGAGCGACCGGCAATTCCAGGAATCGAAACGCGTCGCCTTGCAACGTCAGGGCTGGCATTGCATGCGTTGCGGACGCAACCTGCACGACCCGACCGTCTGGCCGGGCAGGAGCGGCCACCACCGGCAGTTGCGCCGACGTGCCAATCCGACCATGCGTGACCTGCCGTGCAACATCGTCGAACTGTGCGGGTCGGGCACGACCGGCTGCCATGGTTGGGCGCACGCGCATCCGGCCGAGGCGGAACGGTTCGGCTACATCATCCCGAGCTGGCGTGATCCGCTCAACGCGCCGATACGCGACTGGAACGGCGACTGGTGGTGGCTGTTGGATGACGGCACGGCGCAACGGCTCACGCAAATCGAGATCATCGAATGGCAAAGCGATTGGAAGGAAGAATCATGAGGAAACAGGACAAAGACCTGAACGTGAAGCCGGAGGCGCTGCTCTGGCTCGACTTCGAAACGACCGGTACGGACAGGAATGACAGTCTGCCGTTGGAGGTCGGCATGGAATGCACCGACGTGCTAGGCGAACATTCGTATGGTTCGCTGTATCGCATCATCCGTCCGGACGATCTCGACCTGTTGGACATGAGCCCGATAGCGTTCTCCATGCACACGGACAACGGGCTTCTGTTCGAACTGTTGAACGGTTCCGACAGGAACGACTGCGTGGAAGCGGTCGCGAACGCCGTGGAGGAGTATCTCGACTCCCTCTCGCAACGCTTCACGCTGATTCCGGCCGGAACGAACGTGGATTTTGATATCGATTTCCTGAAACGTCTGAACCTCAACCCGGACGTGTGGCTGAGTTACAGGAAGTTCGACCTGACCACGTTGAGACGCTACATCAGGTTCCTGGATTGCCCCGAGGATCCGTACAAGGGGCATGCCGGTTCGCACAGGGTGCGTGATTGCATCCGTCGTGACATCAACGACTACAAGTGGTGCCGCAAGCTCCTGAAGGGAGCATGGTGATGACCGTCATTTCCATGATGCTCCTGTGCGCGGCCGTCCTGGTCGCTTGGATCGGAGGCAGGCCATGACGGTCCAGAAGCATATGGCGTGGCGGTGCCGGAATCCCGCCGACCTGATCGGCCGTCGATGCATCGCACTCACCCACAATGACGTCACGTTGGACGGCCCATTGGATCTGATCCGGTTGAGTCCGGTCCACGCGGTCCTGAAATACCGGGGCATCGGCCTGCATGTCATCGACTGCGACCTACGCCACCACACGAACAAACCAGCAGACGGTGTTCGCGCCGTCGTCATCACGGAGGACAAACCAGCAGACGGTGTTCGCGCCGTCGTCATCACGGAGGACAAACCATGAAAAACACCGGAATCACATTGCATGCCAGGAAATGGCATAGGACCAGTCCATGCCCATACTGCGGCACGAGGAAACCCTGCATCGAACCTTACGCCCGGATCATCGGAGCCAAGATGCGCTGCATCTGGATCGCCAAATGCCAAGGATGTCTGAACGCCGTCTGGATCACCACCCCGGACGACGACATCAAAACCGCGATCCGCGGATGGAACCGATACGCCAACGGCGAATGGCGCAAACACTAGGAGGAAACGAAATGAGAAAAACAACACGCATCACACTCGCCATCACCGTCATATGCATGGCGCTCGCCGGATGCGGGAGCGCGTCGGAGCCTTCCACGCCAGCGCATGCGGTCAGGTCCATCGAATCGCAGTGCTCCCAGGACGAAGACGGAGACTTTCGTGAATGCGTCATCACCCTGACCGACAAGAGGAAAGTGGACTGCGTCGTCTACTCGGGCTACAAGAAGGGCGGCCTGTCCTGCGATTGGAGCCATGTGAGCGGCGCGGACAAGGAGCCGGACCGATGAGCTACCGGGAAATCCATGAGCTGTTCGTCGT